>Ga0126314_10000126_pt1 | contig 40403 bp, 24 predicted proteins | sample Plot105B_FD_92535 | JGI IMG/M metagenome (GOLD analysis project Ga0126314, IMG submission 92535) | Serpentine soil microbial communities from UC McLaughlin Reserve, CA, USA - Plot105B | ecosystem: Environmental > Terrestrial > Soil > Grasslands | place: USA: UC McLaughlin Reserve, Lake County... | reverse complement strand
TGGCGACTGTCGACAGCAGCGCGGAGAGGGTGCCCCGTGGGGTCCGTGGGTCGTTCGCAGGTGACACTTCCGGTGGTGGGGCCCGCACCGCCGCGCTCAGACCTCCTCGAACTTCGCTCCCGTGACGTTGGCGCGCTCCAGGGCCACCTTGAGGTCCTCGGAGACGATGAGGGCGACGGACCACCCCCAGGTACGGAAGACCTTCGCGCCGCCTACCTTCGTGCGGTCGATCCGCATCCCGTAGACGCTGCGGTACATGCCGAGCTTGTCCGGCCGCTCATCCTCGGGCTGCCAATACAGTGCCTCTTCCGAGGCCTCGTCATCGATGCACCGGATAAGCCTGGTGGCCACGAGGATTTGATACGCATCCGGGCAGCCTTTGATGTCGACGGGGATCAATTGCACATCATCGCCAGCCAACTCCGCGAAGAGGGTGGCCACCCGGATGTTGACAACGGGCGTCATGCCGGCACCTGCCGTGCTGTAATCCAACCGCTTTCCAGGCTCGTCGATGGTAAGCCTCAGGCGGCCCTCTACGTGAGCTGGCCGCCCCGACGTGAACTCCCGGATGTCCTCCACCTCGTTGCCCGCTTCGTCCAACGGCTCTCCTAAAGACCACTTCCCGCGCCGCATGTCGGGCCTGAGTCTGAAGTATCGAGATGGATTCGGCATGATGGACTTCCTAGATTTCTCACGGGTCCCGAGTCAAAAGTCCGTGGATTCTAGTTCCTGGGGTCTGCGCTTCTTTAGCGAGGCTGCGCAACACACTCCTGAGGGCCTCCCGGCACTCTACCACCTTCCGGCACGACCCCAGCGCTTCCAGCAATCGGTCATGGACATACTCATGATACCGCTGCGGATGCGGTCCCTTGTGCCCCACGACTTTGACGATGTTCTCGCGGTCTTTCAGGTCCATCCCGGCCCTTCTGAAAAGCTTACGGAACTCCGGCGTCCAGGGGCCACCACGCGCGGCGGAGACATCGTTCTTGTTCGTGGCGATGTGATGATTCTCACTACGCCCTTTCCGGCTCGCCATGGCCACGGCGTTCGGAGCGAGCGCGATGGTGAACCCCTCCGCCGTCAAGGCGACTGAACTCACGCTTCCCACGGCCGCGTACTGGAAGCCCGCTTGGGACTCCACCGCCAGGGCCGCCTGAGCGGAGCCCGGAAGCCCCACTGACTTCGCCGCCAGCCCCGCCGTGCTCCCAATGGCCACCGTGGCCAGCATGACGAAGACGCGCGCCGCGTTCTCCCCGAGCACCTCGCCGTATGCCTCACCCGCCGCATGGAGCTGCTCGAAGCTCGTCGCCCGGTCCACCTGGCGCACCAGCGTCAGCCACCCGTCCAGCATGCTCCACACCGTGTCCACGCCCAGGTAGGCGATGAGGCAGGCCGTCAAGGTGGCCGCGACGCCTTTACTCACTGGCTCGGGTAGCGACCACAAGAGCAGGTACATCGTCGCGGAGGCGGCGATGCCAGCCACGACTGCCTGGGGGTCCGTCATTCCCTCCAGCGCTTCAGCCGTCTCCTCCCACACCGAGTCCATGGCGATGGCCAGGGCCCACGTGTACTTGCCATCGCTTGCCAGCAGCGGACCCTCGTCCAGCAGACGCAAGCAGTCACCGGGTCGGTCCTTCCTCGTGCACCACTGGCCGTAGGCACGCGTCAGCGCTTCATCCGCGTAGTCCTCCAGCAGCCGGGGACCATCCACATCCCCTCCACGCTGGGGGATGAGTCGCGAGGACCCTCTCTCATACCCATACACCCCACTCCGGGACGGGACACCGAAGCGCTCCCGCGCGACCTGCATGGGATTGCGAGAGGGGCGCACATCCCGAGCGAGCTCCGCGACAGCCTCCTCGAATTCGTCGTCGTCGAGTTCGGCGGCACCCACTTCCGCGTCAGGTTCCTCGCGAGGAGTGACGAGGAAGGAGTCTTCCCCGGTCTCCAGCCGCACGACTCGGCCCGTCGCGCAGCCGGTGGCGGACAGCAACAGGAGCAGCGACACCACCCAACGAAGCGTCATGGAAGGCCCCGGCAAGAAGCCCGCGGCGAGGCGGGCACACCCAGGCAGTACCAGACGACGCTGACAGACAACCCAAGGAGTACAGTCCCCTTGAGCCACCTCCACCGCCGCCCCCCAGGATGGGAGCGGCGATAAAGACAGACGTCAGCGACAATCTACCGCTTGAAGTGGTCCGCGATGACGCTGGCCACGCAGCACGTCAGCTTCTTGCCGGTGGGGACGTGCAGGAACTCGTTGGGGCCGTGCGCGTTGCTGCCCGGGCCCAACAGGCCGGTGATGAGGAATTGCGCCTCCGGGAAGCGCTCGCCCAGCATGCCCATGAAGGGGATGGTGCCGCCCTCACCCATCGCCATCGCCGGACGACCGAAGTACGTGCCGGACGCGGACTCCACCGCGCGCGACAGCCACCCCGCCAGCGGCGGCGCATCCCAGCCGACGCTCGCCTTGTCACCCTCGAAGCTCACCTTCGCGCCGTACGGCGGGTCCTTCTCCAGGGCCTCCTTGAGCGCCTTCTGCGCCGCCTTCGGCTCCAGCCTCGGAGGAATGCGCATGGACAGCTTCACCGTGGTGAAGGGCCGCAACACATTGCCCGCGCTCTGGAGCGGCGGCAGGCCATCCACGCCCGTCACCGACAGCGCCGGCCGCCACGTGCGGTTGAGCACCAGCTCCGCGCCGTCTTCCGACATGGGCTTCATCCCAGACACCCACGGGAACTTGCCGAAGACCTCCTCGCCCAGCACCTTCGCCGCCGAGCGCGCCTGCTCCTGCCGCTCCTTCGGAATCTCCACATGCAGGCCCTGCACCGTCACGCGGCCCGTGCCCTCGTCCTCCACCCGCGACAACACCTGGCGCAGCACCCGGAAGGACGACGCCACGATTCCGCTCGCGTCACCGGAGTGCACACCCTCCGTGAGCACGTCCACGCGCAGGTTGCCCGCCACCATGCCGCGCAGCGATGTCGTCATCCAGAGCTGCTCGTAGTTCGCGCAGCCCGAGTCCAGGCACACCACCAGCGACGGCTTGCCGATGCGCGGCGCCAGCGCCTCGATGTACGCCGGCAAGTCATAGCTGCCGCTCTCCTCACACGCCTCGATGAGCACCACGGTGCGCGCGTGCGCAACGCCCTGCTCCCTCAGCAGGCGCAGCGCCGTCAGCGACGCGAAGGCGGAGTAACCATCATCCGCGCCACCCCGGCCGTAGAGCTTGTCGCCCTCGCGCACGGGGGTCCACGGCGTCAGGCCCTCGCGCCAGCCCGTCATCTCCGGCTGCTTGTCCAGGTGGCCGTACATCAGCACGGTGTCGTCGCCGCGCGTGCCGGGCACCTCCATGTAGATGACCGGAGTGCGGTCCTTCCCCTGCTCGTCCTTGAGGCGGATGACCTCCAGCGTGAGGCCCGGCAGGTGCGGCGCCTGCGCGCGGCACCACTCCGCGATGAGCTGCACCGCGGCTTCCATGTGTCCGGCCTTCACCCAGTCCGGGTCGAAGGCAGGCGACTTGTTGGGGATGCGGATGTAGCGCTCGAGCGCCGGGAGGATTTCCTTCTCCCAGATGCGGTCGGAGGACTCGGTGGCGGTCTGGACATTCATGGCCGCGATGCTGAGCACGGGACGCCGCCTCTGTCGACACCGACAAACCTGGGGCGAAGCCGGTGGAGCCCCGCCCCACCGGCCTCCCCTGCTCCCGGCCTGATGGCCCCCATCGAAAGGCCTGTCATGGCCCGCCCGCTGGCAGGGGGCACGAGGAGCCTTCACTCCTCGCGCCCCCAGGAAGCACCGCGTCAGCGCCCGCGCGTCACGGCTGGATTTCGCGGACCGTCAACCACTTGAAGTCCACGTCCGTGGCGTTGTCCCAGCGGAACGTGGCGATGGGACCGCCCCAGGTAATCGGCATGGCCCCGGTGGCGCCGCCGCAGTGCTGCGCGTCACCGCCCCAGGTGCCCGAGTCGACCAGGTCGTAGACCTTCTTCCACGTCACCTTGTCGGCGTTCTCGTTCACATACATCTCCAGCCGCACGGCCTCCTTGCCGCTGACGGTGGTGTTGCGCATCACCGCCTTGAAGCCCACCCAGCGGCCCTTCAGCGCCGACGTGGCCGTCTTGTAGGACGCCTGCTCGTAGGACACGTGCCACGTCTCCTTCTGCCAGCGCGCCCGGCCGTCATAGTGCAGCCCCGCCTTGTAGCTGCTGCCCTCGCAGCCGGAGTGGTCGTCGTTGTGCTTGCCGCCCCGCGCGTACCAGTCGAAGTTGTCCTTCACGTCGGACGTGGCGTTGAGCTTCACGAAGCCCGTCATCTCCACGTTGCGCCAGTCATTGGCCGCCTGCATGTAGCCCCGGCTCGCCAGCACGTCCCGGTCATACGTGGGAATCTTCCGGTCGTCGTAGCCGGTGGACGTGTAGACGAGCAGCCGCACCGCGCTGTTCTTCATCTTCCACGAGCCATCCGAGTTGCGCGTAATCGTCTTCTGCGGATTGAAGCGCGCATCCGACGTCGCGTTGTCCGCCAGGGACCACGCCTCGCCGCCGCTCTTGGACGGGTAGAGCATCGTCACGCCGAACTTGTCCTTGTTGGTGGACGGAGGCGTGACGACGTCCGTGGTGAGGGCCGCCAGCTCGGAGATGCTCGCCCAGGTGTTCATCGTGCTGCCGTTGACGGTGATGCGCACGTAGCGCGCACTCACGGGGGAGAAGGACACGCGCTCGAAGGCCGTGCTCTTCCCGGACGAGCTGCCCGAGGACACCTGCGTCCACGCGCTGCCGTCCGGGGAGGTGGAGACGACGAACTTGCTGGAGCGCTCATTGCCTCGGAACCAGGCGATGTCCACCGCGCTCACCGACTTCACGGCGCCCAGGTCGCCGCGCAGCCACTGTCCCACGCCGTCGCTGGACCAGCGCGTGTCGAGGTTTCCGTCGATGGCATTGGAGGGAACGTTGCCATCGTTCCCGCTGGCGGTGACGGCGACGAAGCCGCCCGCGGCCAGCACGGGCGTGGTGAGCGCGAAGGCCGCGAGCGCGAGCGCACGACACGGCATGCGCCAGCGAGCTCCCCGCCGGGATGAGGTCCTGTGGTGTGGATTCAAGTTGCTACCTCGAGTGAGGCCACCGAGGGCCACGACCCACCGGACGGACAGCACCGCCCCGGCACGCCGCGTTCCCCCCGCGGCGCGTTGGCTTTCCTCCGTCGACGCGCGCCAGGGAGCTCAAGGTCTCCTCACGACACGCCCCCAACGGGTGTTGACGTCTCAACGTTCGGACTGCGGCGCCAATACCCGAGGGGCTGATAGGTAATTCCCACCCTTCACCCCCTCGGGCAGGCCCGCGCTCGTCCGGACGCCAGGTCCACTACCGCTGACTCGAGAAGCGCGACACGACGGCGGACGGGCCTTCCAGGCGCACGACTCCGTCCTGGAGGGGAGACGTCCGGGTGTCTCCCCCGAAGCGCGGTGCCTCACTCCACAGCACGACTTCGGCGTCGGGAGGGACGCCGTGCTCCACCTTCCCGCGAAGGCCGAGCAACACCTGGAGCACCTGCCCGCCTCCTCGTCGCTCCAACACCAGCGCCTCCTGCCCCACGGCCCGCGCGTCGTACGTGCCGCGCCGCGCGTCCTTCAACGCGGGCTCCGTCGCGCGCAGTCGGAGCAGCTCTCGGTAGAGCGCGCGGATGCCCGAGTGCCCCGGCTTCTGGGCCTCGCTCCAGTCCAGCCGGGAGCGCGCGAAGGTGTCCTCCGCTTGCGGGTCCGGCACCTGCTCGCCCGCGAAGCGCGTGAAGCCCGCGAACTCCTTGCGCCGGCCCTCGGTGACGAGCCGGCCCAGCTCCTCGTTGTGGTCCGTGAAGTAGAGGAACGGCGTGCTCGCGTTCCACTCCTGCCCCATGAAGAGCAGCGGCGTGTAGGGCGACAGCAGCAGCAACGCGCTCATGGCGCGGAAGGCCGCGGGGGACACGTCGTGTCCCAGTCGCTCGCCCAGCGCGCGGTTGCCCACCTGGTCATGGTTCTGGAGGCAGTGCACGAAGGCCGAAGGAGCAAGGCCCTCCGCGCGCGTGCCCCGCGCATGGCCCTGGTTCTTCGACACCTGGCCCTCGTAGAACCACCCCTGGCGCAGCGTGCGCGCCAGGTCCTCCGCGCTGCCCGTGTAGTCCTGGAAGTAGCTCTCGCTGTCCCCCGCGAAGGCGCGCCGCATCTGGTGGTGGAAGTCATCCGCCCAGACGCCGTCCAGCCCGTGGCCTCCCTCGGACGCGGGCAGCATGAGCTTGCGCTCGTTGCGCTCGTCCTCGGCGATGACGATGACCCGGCGTCCCGGCGCGCTGGCCCGGGCACGCTCGGCGATTTCGGTGAGCAGGTGCGGCGCTGTCTCGTCGACGATGGCGTGCGCCGCGTCCAGGCGCAGGCCATCCAGGTGGTAGTCGCGAATCCACATCTCCACGTTGGAGAGCACCATCTCCCGCACGGGCAGGCTGTCCTTCCCGTCGTAGTTCACCGCGTCGCCCCACGGCGTGTGGTGGCGTCCGGTGAAGTAGTGCGGCGAGTACGCGCGCAGGTAGTTCCCGTCCGGCCCGAAGTGGTTGTAGACGGCGTCCAGCAACACGCCCAGGCCCTGCGCGTGCGCGGCGTCCACCAACCTGCGCAGTCCCACGGGCCCGCCGTACACCTGCGCGGGCGCGAAGAGGTCCACGCCGTCGTAGCCCCAGTTGCGAGTGCCCGGGAAGCTGGCCACCGGCAGCAGCTCCAGCGCGGTGATGCCCAGCTCCTTGAGCTCGGGCAGCTTGGAGATGAGCGCCTCGAAGGTGCCCTCGGGCGTGGCGGTGCCCACGTGCACCTCGTAGAGGACGAGCGCCTGGGGCTCCACGCCCTTCCAGCCCGCGTCCGTCCACGCGAAGTCCGGCACCACGACTTCCGACGGGCCGTGCACGCCCCGCGGCTGCGCGCGGGACCACGGGTCCGGAAAGGGCCCCGCGCCGTCCACGCGCAGCTTGTAGCGCACGCCCGCGCCCTGCCCCTCCAGCACCGCGCTGAAGTAGCCGTCACCCTCCGCCGTCATCGGCAGCACGCGCCCCGGCTCGCCGCGCGCGTCATGCAGCACCACCTCCACGCGCTCGTGACTGGGAGCCCAGACGCGCCACCGCACCTTCGGGCCTTCTTCCACCCACGCACCCAGCGAGGGAACCTTCGCCTGCTTCGCGTCCGCCTTCTTCTCCGCCAGAGCACCCATTTGTGTGTTCTGTAATGCGCCCGGCTGCCTCCGGGGAGCACTTGCGCGAAGACGAAGCGCACTCTCCCATCAGAGATGTTCACGGGTGGGCGTTCACACGCGGGAGGCGCCCCTCACCTCGGCCGCCCGCTCAAGCCAAGCTCGCGGTGCAGCAGGAAGGGAACCGTGAGGTGGCGCAGCACCGGCAGCTCCAGGTGCGTCATCGCCACCAGCGTCCGCCCCTCCAGCCAGCGCAGCTCGTCCACGACGGGACGCCACTGCCACCCCACCTCCCGCGTGTACTCCACCTGGAGCGATGTCCGCCCGTCCACCCGCGACGTCCCCTCGCGAATCACCAGCGGCACGGCCCGCCAGATGCCGCCCACGCGGTTCACGAGGTTCGCCCCCTCGCGTCCCCCGGGCGCGATGTCCTTGCCCCACCAGCCTCGCATCCCCAGCACGCCCAGCAGCCTCAGCGCGAGGCCCTGGAACCAGGCGGGGCCCAACAGCTCCCCCCGGTAGCGTCCCGGCAGCGATTCCCGGGTGGGCGTGGGCAGACGGGTGAACAACAAGCGCCACTCGCGCAGCGTGTGGTGCTCAGGCGCGAGCGCGAGGGGAGGTGCGACCTGGGTCGTGAGGCTCATGCCCGGACGCTAAGCAGCGTGTCCTGGCGCGCGCACCCCGTCGGCGCCCGCTCGCCCGTCCCGCGAGGGGGCTGATTCCCCCCTGTGTCCGTCCCTGGCGGGGGCGCGGAAGGCACGAGGTCGTCGGCCTGCTTGTGGACACCCCGAGCCGCCTGGATGATGCGGCCCCGGTCCGGAAGCCTTCCGGTCCGCCCTCCCTGGAGCCGCCTGGAATGACTGTCGCCCGCCATGGCCTGGAGTCACGGCCTGTCCCTCGCGGTGAGGATGTCCGCGAGCGTGTCGCGGCCCTTGAAGTCCTCTCCCCCCGCGAAATCGACGCGCGGCTCACGGACCTGGGCTACCGGGGGCAGGAGGAGGCGCGCCGCGCGGCCTCCGTGCTGGCCTACCGCCACCTGCGTCGCATCCGCCGCCTGCACCTGGAGGGACTCGCGCCCGAGCCGGGCATGCGCGAGAACTGCATGTTCCTGGGGCCCACCGGCTCCGGCAAGACGTTCCTCGTGGAGCTCTTGTTCCGCGAAATCCTCGCCGTGCCCACGGTGCTGGCGGACGCCACCCAGTTCTCCGAGACGGGCTACGTGGGCGACGACGTCAACACGCTCCTGTCGCGCCTGTATGAGGTCGCCGACAAGGACGCGGACTGGGCCGCGTGCGGCGTCATCTGCATGGACGAGTTCGACAAGCTCGCCACCAGTCGCTCCGACAGCCGCTTCGCCGGACAGCAGACCACCAAGGACGTCAGCGGCTTCGGCGTGCAGCGCAGCCTCCTGCATCTGCTCTCCGCCGCCAGCGCGGACTTCCCTCCGGACTTCGGCTTCACCAGCCGGCTCCAGCCGGACACGATGGAGCTGTCCTGCGTCACGTTCATCGCCTGCGGCGCCTTCAGCGGCCTGCGCTCCACGGCGGAGGGCATGACGCGCACGGAGCGCCTGGGCTTCGGCCGCGAGCCCCAGCACACGCGCGAGGAGTCCATCGCCGTGGCCGTCACCCAGGAGCAGTTGGAGCAGACGACGGCCTTCGCGCGCTACGGCTTCATCCCGGAGCTCATCGGCCGCTTCAACCGGCTGGTCTCCTTCACGCCACTGGACGCGGCCACGCTGGGCGACATCCTCCAGAACAACGTGCTGCGCTCGTACGAGCGCGAGTTCGAGCAGGAGGGCCTGCGCCTCCAGGTGGAGCCCTCCGTGCGCGAGCACATCGTGACGCGCGCGCTCAAGCGCGAGACGGGCGCGCGCGGCCTGCGCACCACCCTGGGCCCCCTGCTGGAGCAGACGGCTTACGAGCACTTCGGCCGGCAGGGCACCGCATCCACCGTGCGCCTGGTGCTGGACGGCGATTCGGTGCGCTCCGTCACGGAGTAGCGCCCCGGGGCCTCCGAGCCACCGGGAGCTTGCCGGCGGCTCGGACGGCGAGCGGGAGGGCGGGCCCGGCTGCGTTCCGGCCCGCACGAGCCTTACGGTCTACTCGGGAACGCCAACACCGGAGGGACACACATGGCTCACACGGACCACACGCGAGAGATTCCCCGGGAGGGCTGGGCGGACTATCTGGCGCTGCTCTCCAACATGGAGAAGGAGCACCCGGTTCGCATCGAGGTGGAGGGGCTGGACCTGGGAGCGCAGTCGCTCGTCAAGGACGGGGCGCTCGTGGAGATCAGCCTGGAGGAGAAGGGCAGCGACAAGGGCATGGTGGCCATCATCATCGACAACCGGGACGGGGAAGACACCCACCGCATCCCGAAGCCTGAACACATCTACGCGGACGAGAGCGAGAGCGGCGAGTTGGAGTGCCTCGATATCGAAAGCGCCGAAGACAACACCAAGACGCTCATCTACTTCGGCGAGGCCGCCACGGCCGGCGCGCGAAACATGGACTGAAGGGCCCGTCCCGCAGAAAGGCCGGAAGGCACCCCCCTCCGCGGGAGAAGGAACCTTCCGGCCTGGGGCCTCGGCCCCCACCGCCACTCACGTGACGAGGGGAGCCTTGGCCGGGTGAGTCGAACTCAAATCACGGGTACAGCGCGCGAGCGCCCGTCTTGTCCAGGCTGGTCAGGACGAGGTCGCCCGTCTGCGTGCCGTTGCACTGGGGGTAGTGCATGACGGAGGAGCGGTCATACGCCGTCAGCGCGCGCCAGTTGGCGTCCTCGTAGCAGGAGTTGCCGGACACCGTGTGCTCGTGACGGAAGCCGAGCGTGTGGCCCAGCTCGTGGCGCAGGATGCCCGCCAGCGTCCAGGGCGAGATGCTGCCGAAGGCCGTGTTGTCGACGAGGACGTTGCGGCCCGAGCGGCTCGAGTTCGGGAAGAACGCGCGCGCCAGGTACTGGCCACCGGAGTTCACCGGGCGGATGTCGAACAGCACGCCCGTCTGCGACGCGGTGCAGCTGGCGTCGTAGCTGCTGCTGTAGACGAAGTTCACGCTGGCGGTGGCCTCCCAGGCCGCCGTCGCGCTGTTCATCGCCGTGACCATCTTCGCCTTGTTGGTCGTGCCGAAGGTGTTGCTGATGCAGTAGGTCAGGTTGCCCTTCTGCGCGGCGCTCCACTTCACGTCGCCACCCAGGTAGTAGACCTTCAGGCCGCCTTCGCTCGAGCCCGTGTCGGTGTTGATGTTGCTATCGAAGTAGGCGCGCAGCTCCTCCTCGCTGTCCACGGCCTGGTCCATGTTGAAGATCCACTTGCCTTCCGGATCCTGCACGGCACTCGCGCGGAACTCCTCCCACGTCATCTTCGGCGCCTGCGTCTCGGAGGCCTCGGGACCACCACACGCGGTACCCAGAAGCGCGACACCAGCCAGCAACGCCATCGAGCGGAACTTGAGCATTCGGATTTCCTTGGACCAGCAACTGCGGGGGATGCGCCCTCCACCTGGTTCCACCACCAGCCGCGGCACGGCGCGCCCAGCCCTTGAGCAACTGTCGGGCCAAGGACTTCCCATAGTGGCAAAAGTCAGAACTCATGGATTAACCTGGAGTATCCGCACTCCAGGTTCCAAAGCCAGACTGTAAATGGACCTGACAGGTGGTTCTGGAACCTGCTGGAAGAATTGGAGTTTCTTCTCGCCAGAGGGACTGTTCGAGAACCGGACAATGCTGTCCGCGAATCAGTCAACCGCCCCGGGGTCGCATGAAACCCGGACAGGGGCCCCTCGCGCTCGCATCGGGAGCGGAAAGGGTCAATCACCATGCACGCGCCGTCAGGATGCGTCAAGCGGCTCCGACGCGGCGCGGCCTGACAGCGGCGAGTCGCACCGCGCTGCGCCGTGACGTGGCTCCCGTGTATAGCCGGAGGGGTCCGTGTCCTCTCTCCTGTTCGACATGTCCGTGGCGGTCACCTGGCTGGAGGCGGCGTGGCCGCACGTGGCGGCGGTGCTGACGGTGCTGGTGAGCGTGCTGACCAGCACGCACGTGGTGCTGCGCAAGCGTGACGTGCGCGCGGCGGTGGGCTGGGTGGGGTTGGTGTGGCTGGTGCCGGTGCTGGGCGCGGTGCTCTATCTGTTGTTGGGCATCAATCGCATCCGTCGGCGCGCTCGCTCGCTGACACCCCGGCGGGAGCACGGGCTGTTCCCGCCCATCCGCGGCGTGGAGGCGGTGGTGGCGGAGGGCGTGTCGCGGGTGAAGCCGGAGGTCGCCCACCTGGCGCCGCTGGCGCGCCTGGGGGACGCGGTGCTGCACCGGCCGCTCTTGCCCGGCAATCGAATCACCGTGCTGGAGTCCCGGACGGACGCGTACCCGGCCATGCTGGAGGCGATAGCGGGCGCGCGCACGTCCATCTCGCTGTGCAGCTACATCTTCGACAACGACCTGGCCGGCCGGCACTTCGCGAGCGCGCTGGGCGCGGCGGTGCGGCGCGGGGTGCAGACGCGGGTGCTGGTGGACGCGGTGGGCGCGCGCTACACGTGGCCGACGATTCTGGGCCGCCTCAAGCGCGAGGGCATCCACTCCGCGCGCTTCCTGCCGTCGCTGATGCCCTACCGGCTGCCCTTCATGAACCTGCGCAACCACCGCAAGGTGCTGGTGGTGGACGGGCGCGTGGGCTTCACGGGCGGGATGAACATCCGCGAGCACTTCTGGCCGGGCGAGCAGGCCGCGCGTGACTTGCACTTCCGCCTGGAAGGCCCGGTGGTGGCGCAGTTGCAGGAGACCTTCGCCGAGGACTGGGTCTTCACCACGCGGGAGAAGCTGACCGGGGACGCGTGGTTTCCGGAGCACGCGCCAGTGGGCGCGGTGCTGGCGCGGGGGATTCCGGACGGGCCGGACGAGGACTTCGAGAAGCTGCGCACGGTGCTGCTCGGAGCGCTGTCCATCGCGCGGACGTCGGTGCGCATCGTCACGCCGTACTTCCTGCCGGACGCGGCGCTCATCACCGCGCTCAACGTGGCGGCGCTGCGCGGCGTGCGCGTGGACGTGGTGCTGCCCCGGAAGGGAAACCTGCCGGTGGTGCAGTGGGCCAGCACCGCGCAGCTCTGGCAGGTGCTGGCGTCGGGGTGCCGGGTGTTCCTCACCGAGCCCCCCTTCGACCACACCAAGCTGATGGTGGTGGATGGAGAGTGGGGGCTCATCGGCTCGGCGAACTGGGACCCGCGCTCGCTGCGGCTCAACTTCGAGCTGAACGTGGAGTGCTACGACGCGGAGCTGGCGGGGCGGCTGAACGCGGTGGTGGAGGAGCGGCTGTCACGCTCGCGGCCCCTCAGCCGCGAGCAGGTGGATGGCCGGCCCCTGCCCATCCGGTTGAGGGATGGGCTGGCCCGGCTCCTGTCTCCGTACCTCTAGCGGGCGCGGCGACTCACAGCAGCGCGCGCCGCATCTTCCAGAAGGTCTCCTTGGCGGTGCGGAACGCCGTGGAGTCCGACGGCAGCAGCGTGCGCAGCAGCTCCGCCGACTGCGTCTGGAGCGGCCTCACGCAGTGCGCCTCCACCTGGCCGCGCAGGAAGCCCACCGGGTCCCTGCGGCGGTACTCGGAGAAGTAGGTCTTCAGCTCGTTGCGCGTGCGGGCCTTGCCGTTGTCCGCGTACTTGGCCACGTAGGGGCTGAAGTCCGGGTACAGCCGCCCCTCGCCGAAGTCGCCATGCAGCGTCGTCTTCATGAAGTTGCCGATGAGCAGGTCATCGAAGACGCGGTAGCGCACGGCCGTCATCAGCGAGTTGCGCGGGGCCTCGAAGGTGATGCCCCGGCGGAAGCGGCGGGTGTGGAACTCGATGACGTGGTCCTGGCCGCCCACGCGGAAGCGGAGGAAGTCGAGCACGGAGCCCAGGTGCTCAATCGCGCCGAAGTACTCGCGCAGCGTCCGGGCCTCGTCGGCCTCCAGCATCTCGCTCCAGTCGTCGCCGAACTCCTTCGGGTCCACCGGCAGCAGCGAGCGCTCCGGGGGACGGATGAGCTGCTTGTCGTCCTTGGAGAAGTCGCAGCGGATGAAGGCGGGCAGCAGCGTGCACGTCTCGGACTCGAAGCCCCGGCTGTAGTCGTCGAGCGTCGTCGTGTACTCGGAGGCCCACATGGAGTCGGCGCGCTGGTACTTGTGCATGGAGCTGAAGGGCACGAAGTAGCGCGCACCGTAGAACTCCGCCTGCCGGGCGATGGTGCGCCCCACCGGCGTCTTCGCCGCGGCGTAGGGAATGACTCGCTGCCCGTCCTCGGTGAAGTAGTTGATCATGTCCGCGTCGCCGTAGCCGGACAGGGCCAGCAGGTACGACTCGTCATACCGGCGCACCATGCTTCGCACGAAGCGGCCCCAGCCCCGGTCGCCCGCGTCGTTGAGGTTGACGACGAGCCGCCCGTCCACGTCGACCAGGAGCACCGCGTCCTGGTTCATGTCCGGGATGCACAGGACGCGGATGCGCGGGGACAGCTGCGTCCACACGCGGTCCACCAGCACGTGCACGTTGAAGCCCTGCTCACGCAGGTCATCGCGGATGCGCCCGCCGAAGTGGTTGGGCACCAGAATCGTCTGCTCGCGCAGCTTCTCCAGCGACTCCGCGCTCAGGTGGTCCGGGTGTCCATGGGACAGCCACACGTACTGACAGCGCTGGATGTTGTCGCGCACCTCTTCGGGAATGTCGTGGGACAGCGTCCAGCTCCCGAAGTATGCGGCGCCATGAGTCCATGGGTCGGTGACCAGCACCGGTCCGTTGTCGTGGCAGATGAGTGTGGCGTTTCCGATTGTCTCGAATCCGAGTTCCATCTTCCGCTCCCCCCTCGTGCTGCTGCTGCGGTTGCTCGCCATCGCGGTAGCTGGGCCGAAAGGTGAAGCAGGGGCCTGGGGTGACACAGTGCCCTCGCGGGCAGGGAAAAGGACTTCGCGCCCGGCAGGTTGCTCCGAGCAGGGAGCGAGAGAAGATGTTTTCCACGAGCGTGCCGCCACCCGTGCCCGTGCGAGGCGGGGACGCGGCCCGCGAGGACGCCGGGCCCCCACTTGCGAGGGTGGACTGGAGCCGCCGGAGCACTCCGCCTTGCCCGTCAATGGCGCGAAGCCGTGGGTCTGCTCGGCAGCCCTCGCGCGGGGAGACAGGCGAGTGAGCCCGTTGTACACCCTCCCTTGCGTCGAGTGAGGACAGGCCCGTGAGCGTGATGTCACGGGCCCATGTCCAGGCAGGCGCCGGTGCCGGTCCCCGCGAGCCTGTAAGCGTCTCGCGGGGGCCTGACGGTCAGCGCTTGCGAGCGACGAGCGAGAGAATCTGCGAGCCGTAGCGCTCGGTGAGGGCCGGCCCGACGCCGTGGATGGCCATCAGCGCCGCGCCGTTCTCCGGTCGCGCCGCGGCGATGGCGCCCAGCACCCGGTCCGTGAGGATGCGGAACGCGGGCACCTTGCGCTTGCGCGCCTCCGCGAGCCGCCAGGCCTTCAGCGAGTCCACCAACCCCGGAGGCGCCTCCACCTGCTCCGCCCCCCGAGCACTCCGGCTCCGCGTGCCTCGGCCTTCCGTCTCCACGGGCGCGGCGTCATCCAGCTCCACGCGGCGCCCCCGAGCCGCCGGGCTCTCCGAGGCTGGAGCGCGGGCGGTCCACGCGCCGGAGTCGGCCCGCTCCGGGGCGCCTCCTCGGGACGCATTCCAGGACGACCGCTGGTCGAAGTCCTCGGAGGGAGGAGACGCGCGCCACTGTCGCGCGGCGCTCGCCTCGCCCGTGCCCCGTCCCTTGGCGCTTGCCCGGGTCGGACGCTTGGCTGCCTTTCCGCTCGCCGCCTTGGTCTTCCCGCGCTTGCGCTTGGTCGCCTTCTCCAGCGCGAGTGGAAGGACGACGTGCTGGGGGTCCACCGCGCGGGTGCGCCGTCCCTCGTCCGTCAGCGACACGCGCTGGAAGGAGATGACCTGTCCGTCCTTGTCGAACGAGTCGACCTCCAGCCGCGTCAGCCCTGCGCGCACCAGCCCTCCAACGAGCCGCTCGAAGTCGCGACGAGGGAGCGCATCCCCGAACAGCTCCCGGTGGAGCCGGCCCGTGGCCTGTCCGTCGCGTTCCTGGAGCGACTCCAGGATGCGCTCCAGCCAGTGCCGCTCCGCCGCCGAGGGCTCCGCGAAGCGCAGCGTGGCGCACGACTCCGGGGAGCACACGTCACACAGGCCGCACGCCTCACCGGAGTCCTGGGTGTCGCCGAAGTGGCCCACCAACTGCTTCATGCGGCAGCCATGGGCCTCCGCGTAGCGGCCCATCTGCTCCAGGTGCAGCAGCTTGCGCTCGCGCTGCGCGGTGTACGCGGCGGACCAGGTGGGTCGCCCTCGTCGCACCGTCTCGTCGGGCGTCATCACCACGCCGCCGTGAATCCACAGCTGCTCCAGCGCCTTGTCGAAGACCTCGGGGTCTCCGCGCACGCGCCCCTGGAGTGCCTGCTTGGGCTCTGGCTCCATCGACGTGGACTGGAACAGCCGCTCCAGCACGTAGGCCTCGGGATAGTCGCGCTTGTGGAAGAACTCGTGCGTGCGCCGGTCGATGTACGAGTGCAGCAGCACCGCGCGGGACGGCTTGCCATCACGACCCGCGCGCCCCAGCTCCTGGTAGTAGCCCTCCAGGCTCGCGGGCAGCGCGGCGTGGATGACGGTGCGGACATCCGGCTTGTCGATGCCCATGCCGAACGCCGTGGTGGCGACGATGACCTCCAGCGAGCCTCGGAGGAACTCGGCCTGGACCCTGTCGCGGTTCTCCGGTGGAAGCCCCGCGTGATACGCGGCCGAGGGGAAGTCTCCGGCCAGCATCTCCGCGAGCTGCTCGGCGTGCTTGCGCGTGGCGGCGTAGACGATGGCGGGGCGGTTCTCCTCGTCCTGGAGCAGGCCGTGGATGGCGTCGCCGCGAGCGCCGGGGTTCAGCTCGCGCACCTCGATGGCGATGTTGGTGCGGCGGAAGCCATGGATGAAGGTGCGCGCGCGGCCTCCCGCGCCCAGGAGGCCGAGCTGCTGGACGATGTCCCGCTGCACGTCGGGCGTGGCGGTGGCGGTGAGGGCCACCACGGGGGCGGGGCGGAGGAGCGGGAGCCGCGAGCCGAGCAGTCGGTAGTCGGGGCGGAAGTCATGGCCCCACTGGGAGATGCAGTGCGCCTCGTCGATGGCGATGAGCGTGGGCGGACGCCGCGCCAGGAACTCCACGAAGCCCGGCACACCGAGCCGCTCGGGAGCGATGAACAGGAAGTCGAGCTTCCCCTCCAGGTAGTCGAAGCACACCTGTCGCGAGGTGGCCCGGTCTCGCCCGGAGTGGATGCGGTCCGCCGCGAAGCCGAGCGACTGGAGCCGCAGCACCTGGTCCTCCATCAGCGCGATGAGCGGACTGACGACGATGGTCGTCCCAGCGCGAGCCAGGCCAGGGAGCTGGTAGCAGAGCGACTTGCCCGCGCCCGTGGGCATGACGAGCAGCAGGTCCTCGCCCGCGGTGGCCGCGCGACAGACGGCCTCCTGGTAGGGGCGGAACTCAGAGAAGCCGAAGGCCTCTTTCAGGAGGGGGCGGAGCCGGTCCGGCGGGGTGGGCGCACGAGGCACCCGGTCGGGCCGCTGACCCGGTGGTGGCGCGAGCCCTCCGCGAGAGGACGCGGACCCACGCGACGCACTCGTCCCCATCGTCCCCGGCCGGCGGGGCGTCATCGCCACGGCCGCGTCCGAAAAAGCCGCGCCCTGTGCCCGGCGGGAGCCAGGTGCCGCACCTGAGTCCGAGAACGGCTCCGCGCGACGCGCACCACCCGCGCTGGAGTCCGAGAACGACTGGGACTCCGCGCGACGCGCACCACCGCTCGCGCTCGAATCCGAGAACGCAAAGGACTCAGACCGACGAGCACCGCTGCTCGTGCCCGGCTCCGAGAACGACAAGGACGCCGCGCGCTGAGCACCCCCACCCGCGCCCGACTCCGCGAAGGCGGCATTCCGCGCACCGCGCGGGCTCATCCCTCCGAGTGAATCCGACGCATCCACACGCTGGGCACCACGCCCTCCGCTCACCTCCACACCAGCGGCCTCGCCCATACGACGCGAGCCACCCGCGCCCGCCTCGGCGTACCCGCCACTCCCCGCCCCCGACCGCTCACGAAACGCCACCGTCCCCTCCCCGCCCCCATCCATCCCACGCCCTGCTCCCGCGCCACGCGACATCGACGCCCCGTAGGGCATCGCCTGAGCCGGCCCCGTGGGCCCATGGCCCACCACCTCGGTGACATACTTCTCGATGCCCCGGATGAACTCGTCCAGCCGCCCTTCCCCACGCTCGATGCGCTGAAGCCAGGCTTCCCACTGGCCCGTCATCGCCGGCGTCTTCACGTCCGGGTGCACCACTTGGATGAGGTGAAGCCCCTTCTCCGTGGCCTCCAGCATCTTCCCCGAGCGGACGAGGTACTCCCGGTCCAACAACACCTCGATGATGGACGCACGCGTGGCGGGCGTCCCCAGCCCCGTCTCGCGCATCGCATCCGCCAGCTCCTTCTCGTCCAGCGCCCTGCCTGCCGTCTCCATCGCCGTCAGCAGCGACGCATCCGTGAATCGCGGGGGCGGACGCGTGCGCTTCTTCACTGCCTTCACGTCCTCCACCTTCTGCGGCTGCCCCCGCTCCAACCCCGACGGCAACGACTGAGGCTCGTCGTCCGGCTCCGCGTCCTCGTCACCCTTGCGAGACTCGGCCTTCGGCTTCGGCGCCTTCTTGCCTCCGCCGATATCCAGCACCTTCCAGCCCACCCGCTCCACCTGCGTGCCCGTGCTCTGGAAACGGTCCACCACGGGCACCGCGCTCTGGGGCCCCGGCGACATCACCGCCGTCACCACCGTGGTCACCCGCCACACGTGGTCCTCGTGCCACGCCTGGAGCAACCGCCGGCACACCAGGTCGTAGATGCGCTGCTCGTCCGGAGACAGCCGCAACCCCTGCGGCGACGTGGGCGTCGGGATGATGGCGTGGTGGTCCGTCACCTTCGCGTCATCCACGTAGCGCCGCCCCAGGGGCCTCGCGCCCGTGCCCGGCGCCAGGTCCTCCTCGTAGGGCCCACGCACGGTGTTCACCACTTCCGGCAGCGTGTCCGCCACCGTCTGCGACAGATGCCGGCTCGCGGTGCGCGGATAGCTCAAGAGCTTGTGCTTCTCGTAGAGCGCCTGCGCCACCTCCAGCGTGCGCTGCGCGCTGAAGCCATACAGCCGGTTCGCGTGACGCTGCAGCTCCGTCAAGTCGTAGAGCAGCGGAGGAGCCATCTTCTTCTCCTCCGCGTCCAACGACTCAATCGCGGCCCGCCCGCGCTTCACCCGGTCGATGACGGCCCGCGCATCCACCCCGTCCGCGTCCAGCCTCCGCGACTCGCGCACGCCCTCCATGCCCGGAGGAATCACGGGCCTGCCATCCGGCCCCGAGCGGAACCACGTCCCGTCATACCGGGCCCCCGCCGCCACGCCCTTCCCCTGCGGCGCGAAGGTGGCCACCACCTCCAGATAGTCCCGGGGAACGAAGCTCCGGATGGCCAGCTCCCGCTCCACCACCATGGCCAGCGTGGGCGTCTGCACCCGCCCCACGCTCAGCATCTCCCCCTGCCCTCCATGCGCCAGCGTGTACAGGCGCGACAGGTTCATCCCCACCAGCCAGTCCGCGCGGCTGCGGCCCATCGCCGCGGAGGCGAGCGAGTCGTACTCCCGCCCCTCCTTGAGCTGCCGGAACCCATCCCGGATGGCGCGCTCCGTCAGCGACGACACCCACAGCCGCCGCACCGGCTTGCGGCACCCCGCCGCCTCATAGATGTAGCGGAAGATGAGCTCGCCCTCGCGGCCCGCATCCGTGGCGCACACCACCCCGCCCACTTCCGGCGAGGTCAGCACCCGGCGCACCACGTCGAACTGCGAGCGCGTCTGCTCGGAGACCACCAGCGGCCAGTCCCCCGGCAGCATCGGCAGGAGCGAGCGACTCCACCTCTTCCAGTCCGGTCGAATCTCGTGCGGCTGCGCCAGGCCCACCAGGTGACCAATCGCCCAGGTCACCACATAGCCGTTGCCGCGCAGGAAGCCGTCACCCCGCTCCTGCGCCCCCAGCACCCGGGCGATGTCGCGCGCCACGGACGGCTTCTCCGCCAGCACCGCCAGCAGGGACGCACGCCCCGAGCCCCGGCCCGCGCCCTCCATACCGCCTCGCCTGTCCTCGCCGGGCGACTCGCCCATCGCTTCCCACCTCATGAAACCAGTCCCCTCCCGCCCCACCCGCCACCACCCGGGAAGCCAACCCCCGAGCCCACGTCTCGACCCACTTCCCTACCGCGTCAGGCTGACATGGCCAGCCCCTCGCTGTCCCTACCCGTGACGCCTGTCCGCCGCCCGTCCAGCCGAGGAAAACCGCCGCCCTCCACCCCTCACCATCCCCCGCGCGCCCGACGACCTCCCGGGTCACCACACCGAGGGTGGAATCCGGCACGTTCAGCCCGCCGCCAGGTCGCTTGGGAAGCTGGCGCGTTCGCGCAAGCGTTTGGCGCTAACGCTGAAAACTCATTCTACCGACTGAGCCACTATGCCCTGGTCGACACGCGCCACGGCGCGGGTCTCACGGGGGGATGCAGTCAACGATGGTGCGAAGGGAGAGACGAATGTCGCACGTCGCGCATGAGTCGGGCCAGCGGGTTCCGGGGGGAAGCGCGAGGCCAGACGGTGTGAAGCGTGGGGGAAGGGGACGGGGAGTCACGGCCCGGAAGGCGGGGACTCGCATCAGCAGAGGGGAGCGCGCAAGCGCGTTGGAAGCACCAGAGGGGGACATCGCGGTACCCGAGCTGACCGCCTTCGCGGGGGCGAAGCGCAGACAGCTCGCGGTGCTGACGAAGTCGAGAGCACTGGGACTGCTCCGGGGGGAGATGGACCTTGTAACGCGGGTGGCGTCCATGCGCCCGCAGACGTTTGGCTGGGCGCAGACCCTGGCGCGATTGCGAGCGGTCTCGCGTCCCGCGGAGTACTGGCCTTAAGCCCGATTCAAGGGGTGTTGGTGCTTGGGGCACCGCGACATCCTGGAAGCAAAGCAGTTCGGCATGCGCACCGGGGGGCGCGCACGTTCGTGAAATCCAAGCTTCGATGGAGGGGTCCAAGGCCCTCCTGACACCAACAGGGCGGGTAGGAAGATGGCGCCGCGGGGGCGGTGCCATCCGTGGCGGGGGACCCGGGGGTGACGCTCTTCAGAGGGGGAGAGCGAACCTGAGCAAGGGTCATTCCGGGGGGTGCTCCGAGTTCATCGGGGCATCCCCCGTTGCTTTTTCCGCGGTCGCCATGGCGCCCGTTCCGCCGAGTCACTCCACGCGCAGCGTCGCGGCGCCGGTGAGGGTGCGGTTCAGGGTGAGCCACAGCGCATCGCCCGCGTCGTCCACGGAGGCGAAGTAGTCCGCGTCGGCGGCGAGCACCTGCTCGTCCAGCAGCACGCGCGACGGCGGCGTGGACAGGGTGTAGCCGCGCAGCACCAGCACCGGGTGCTCCAGGCCGTCACGGCCGGAGTCGAAGCGCAGGCTCGCGCGGTTGCCCGTCACGCGGGCCTCCCATGTCGCATACACGGGGTTGTAGCCGGGCACGGCGAAGGGCACGGAGTCCGAGCGACCGACGCCGCCGGCCCCTTGCGTGGCCACGGTGCCCTCGGTGGCGGACAGGCGCACGGCCTGCCAGGACTCCACTTCCGAGGCGCGCTTGAGCACCGGGTCCTCCGAGTGCGGCCCCAGCACCATGAAGACGGAGTAGCTCTGGTAGGGGTGGCCGGAGAGCATGCCGTCATCGCCATAGCGCGCGTACTGGCGCCAGCCGAGCGCGCCGTAGTTGCTGCCCCAGGCCAGGCGATGGGAGCGCGTCGTGGTGGGGAGCTGGTACTGGTTGAGCTGGTAGGTCCAGTTCCAGTCCTCGGGCATGGGGCCATTCGCGGCGAGCTGTCCCCAGCCCTGTTGGTAGAACCAGTAGCCGCCGGCGGGCTTCTGGAGCCAGGGCTGGGTCTGCACCACGCCCATCTCCGCGTCGGGCGCGGCGGTCCACATGCGGGTGTAGGGGACGACGTTGGGCTCGCGGTAGTCCCAGCCGCTGGCCATCGTCACGGGGGAGGACAGCGTCACGAAGCGGTGACGGTCTCCCCAGCCAAGGCCCGCGATTTCGGCGTTCGCGTTGCCGTCGAAGAGCAGGTCTCCATAGGGCGAGCGCACGTCCGCCTCCAGCGCGTCGGGCGGAACGCTGGAGACGTCGTGGGTGATGGCGTAGAGCGGATGGTCCCTGCCCGTGGCGAAGAGGTAGTGGACGGTGACGTTCACGATGTGGCCGCCGAGCGGCAGGGGCCAGCGGAACTCGTGCAGCGCGTGGTGGCGTCCCTCGAAGAGGGTGCGGCCGGTGCCGGTGACGCCCTCGGTCCAGTTGCCCCAGGTGGCCCCGGCGCGCAGGTGGCACGTCACCATGCCCCAGCCGGGGACGCCGTCATTGGCGCCGTCACAGGTGCGCGGGGCGCCGTTCGTTTCGTAGACGTAGCGGCGCACGTAGCCACCGTGCCAGCCGGCGGGGTCCGCGGAGTCGTTGCGCACGAGGAACGCCGAGCGAGGCGCGCAGTCACCATCGCACCATGTGTAGCGGTCGGTGTGGAAGCCCTCCAGGTCCACGTCGCGCTCCAGGCTCAGGGGCACGCAGGGGTGCGCCTGTCCGGGGCCCGCGTCCGGAGTCCCCGCGTCGGGGTCTCCAGCCGGGCGAACCTCCTTGCCACCACACGCCGCGAGCGACACGGCGAGCAGCGCGACGGCGCTGTGCCTCCTGAACAACATGGGCGTCATCGAGGCCACTCCAAGTCCATGCCTTCCCAGCGGAAGAGGCGTAGTAGCTTCCCGTCATGCCCCGCTGGTTCAACACCGCCGGTCCTTGCAATCCGGACCATCATTACATGCTGCCAGCCATGAGGCGGTTGCCCGAGGTGCGGCGGCTCGTCGAGCAGCAGGGCTACTTTGTCGTCCACGCGCCTCGGCAAGTGGGCAAGACGACGGCGCTCCTCTCGTTCGCGCGCGAGCTCACATCGGAGGGACGCTACGTGGCGGCCCTCGTCAGCATGGAGGCAGGGGCGGGTTTCCCCCAGGACACCGGTGCGGCGGAGGCCGCCATTCTCTCGAGCTGGCGACTCGCCACGCGCGCCCAGCTTCCTCCCGAGTCCCAGCCTCCGGAGTTTCCGGAAGCACCGCCCGGCAACCGCGTTGCCACCGCGCTCGCGGCCTGGGCCGAGGCCACCGACAAGCCGCTCGTCACCTTCCTGGACGAGGTCGACGCGCTCCGCGATGGCGTGCTGGTCTCCGTGCTCCGACAACTCCGCGACGGCCACCGCAACCGCCCCGAGCACTTCCCCTCCGCCATGGCGCTCATCGGGCTGCGGGACGTGCGCGACTACAAGGTGTCCTCCGACGATGGAGACAGGCTGGCGACCTCCAGCCCGTTCAACATCAAGGTGCGCTCGCTCACCCTGCGCGACTTCACCGAGGACGAAGTCACGGAGCTCTACACCCAGCACACCTCGGACACGGGTCAGCGCTTCGAACCCGAAGCCCTCGCGCTCGCCTTCGAGCTCACGCAAGGCCAGCCGTGGCTCGTCAACGCCCTCGCCAAGGTCGCGGTCGAGGAGCTGGTGCCCGAGCTGTCCCAGCCCATCCGCCGCGAGGACATCGAGCGCGCCAGGGCCCTCCTCATCTACCGCCAGGAGACCCACCTGGACAGCCTCGCGGCGCGGCTGCGCGAGCCTCGCATCCGAGCCATCCTCGAACCGATGCTCGCGGGACAGCTCCTGGGCGATGTCCCCGAGGATGACCGCCGCTTCGCCGTCGACCTGGGGCTGCTGCGCCGGAATGAGTCGGGAACGCTCGAGGTGGCCAATCCCATCTACCGCGAGATTCTCGTCCGCTCGCTGGCGTCAGGCACGCGCGACACGCTCCCCTCCATCCAGCCCTCCTGGTTGAAACCCGACGGGCGGCTGGACGTGGAGCAACTGCGAGACGCCTTCCTCGCCTTCTGGCGCCAGCATGGCGAGCCGCTCCTGGCCACCGCGCCCTACCACGAGGTCGCTCCGCATCTGGTGCTCATGGCCTTCCTGCACCGGGTGGTGAACGGCGGCGGAACCATCGAGCGCGAGTACGCCATCGGTCGCGGGCGCATGGACCTGTGCGTGCGCCATGGGCCCGACACCCTCGCCATCGAAATCAAGGTCTGGAGGGACCGCGAGTCTGACCCGCTGGCCGAGGGCCTGGAGCAGCTCGATGGCTATCTCCAGGGCCTGGGGCTGGACGAGGGCTGGTTGATGCTCTTCGACCGTCGCTCGAACCAGCCCTCCATCGCCGAGCGCACCCGGGCCGAACAGGCCCGGACGCCCTCGGGTCGGCGCGTCACCGTCATCCGCGCCTGAGCACGCCTCAACCCGCGTTGGCGTTGCCCTTGTCGTGCTCCTGGTGCCACGCGGCGAGCACTTCCTTCTCCCGCTCCGGCTTGATGCCCGCCTTCAGCTTCGCCTGTCGCTCGGGCGGCTCCGCGTTGAACCAGGCCACCGTGTCGCGGACCGTCTCCTCCAGCGGGCGGAAGGTGAGCCCCGCCGCCAGCGCCTTGTCGATGTTCACCTGCAGCAAGCCCGCGTCCTCTCCCGTGGGCGACACCCAGACCGGCATGTCACTGAAGGACTCCACCTTGTGCTTCTCCAGGAAGGAGGGGTGCGCCCAGATGAAGCGCGCGTCGCTCTTCAGCGCCTTCTTGCTGCGCTCCAGGAAGTCGCGCATCAACAGCGGCTTCTCCGGCCCCGTCGCCGTGTACTGCCCCGCCAGCTTCTTCTCCACGCCCAGGATGATGAACGCGGCCAAGTCCCGCGCGTCGATGAACTGCGTCTGGTTCAGCCCCGTGCCGGGCGCGAGCACCTCGCCGCCCCGAGCCACGCGCACCGGCCAGTACGTGAAGCGGTCCGTCGGGTCATCCGGACCGACGATGAGCCCCGGGCGCACGTTGAAGACGCGGCCGGGCATCGCCGCCTCCGCCGCCTTCTCACACAGCGCCTTCAGCGCGCCGTAGTGCTTGTCCACATCCTCCGTCGTCACGTCCGTCACCGTGGCGACAGGCGACGTCTCCGTCAGGCCCGGCTTCGACGCGTCCTTGTAGACGGAGATGGTGGACACGAAGGTGTAGTGCCCCACGTTGGGCGCGAGCAGCTCCGCCGAGGCCTTCACGATGCGCGGCACGTAACCCGACGTGTCCACCACCGCGTCCCACTTGCGGCCCTCCAGCGCCTTGAGGCCCTCCGCCTTCGTCGGGTCTCTATCCCCCTGGAGCTTCTCCACGTTCGGAAAGAGGCCCGGGTTCGTCTTGCCCCGGTTGAACAACGTCACCGTGTGGCCCCGCGCCTGCGCGAACTCCACCAGCGCCGGCCCCAGGAACTTCGTGCCGCCGAGGATGAGGATGTTCAACGGCTTGTCCGCCTTCGCGGCCCCGGCCCCCTGGCCCTGGGGACTCGGCGTCTCGGACGCGCCACCCGACGACCCCGAGGTGGCACAGCCCATGGCCCAGAGGGAGCCCACCGTCACCGCGCCTTGAATCAGGTCTCTGCGAGACAGCTTCATGTCGTGTCGTCTCCTGCTGCGACGTTCGTTTCAACCCCCGCCCCCCACCCGCGGCGACGAGGAAACACTTCGAGGAAGACTCCGGACTCCACTTCAACGAGCCGCGGCATTATCGGAGGCCACGGGCTCAAGCGCACCCTCGGACTCCCGGGACAACCGCCGCTGCTCCCGCCCCAGGTACAGCGACACCCCGAGCCACAGCCCCGCCAGCGGCACCGCCGCCAATGACAGCCCCGTCATGCCCAGGCCCAGCGCGGTGAGGCCGCCCTGCAACCACGCGCTCACCGTGTCGCTGCCCCGGTACACCACCGTGTCGATGAAGCTCTTGGACTTGTAGCGCGCCTCCCGGTCCACCGTGGTGAAGAGGATTTCGCGCGAGGGCCGCTCCAGCGCGTAGTGGCTGGCCCCTCGCAGCGCCTTGAACACCACCAGCACCCCGAGCACCGGCATCACCGCCAGCCCCAGGAAGCCCAGCCCCGTGAGCACCGGCGCCACCGCCAGCGCCGCGCCCAGGCCCAGCCGCGAGATGACCCGCCCCGTGACGAGCGTCTGGAGCGCCAGCGTCAGCAACTGCACATAGAAGTCGATGTCGCCAAACAGCGCGGTGCGCGAGGCCGCGTCCTTGCCCACCTCCGCCACCAGCTTCACCTCCTGGAAGTACAGGAAGGTGGACGTGGCCGCGTAGAGCAGCACCTGGAGCCCCAACGCGAGCAGGATGGGCGACGCCACCAACAGCCGCAGCCCCGCCAGCACCCCGCCGCCCACCGGCCCCTCGGCCGACGCGGGCTGATGCTGGACGTCCCGAGCCCAGCGGCTCAGCCAGCGCACGCACTGCGCGCTCACCTCCAGCAGCACCGCGGACAGCAGGATGAGGTTCACCGGCCCCACCGGCTCCGCCAGACGCCCCACCAGGAACGGCCCCACCAGCATGCCCGTGGTGCCTCCCGCGGCGATGAAGCCGAACAGCCGCTTGCCCTGCTCGCCGGCGAAGACGTCCGCCATGAAGCTCCAGAAGATGGAGACCACGAACAGGTTGTAGACGCTCAGCCAGATGTAGAAGACCCGCGCCACCGGCTCCTTCGCCACCTCGAACTTCAGCAGCACGAAGAAGACGAGCAGGCTGACCAGGAAGAAGCGGTAGACGCGCGGCAGCACCACCCGCCGGGGCCAGCGCGCCACCAGCGCGGAGAAAGCCGGCACCGCCAGCAACATGACGATGAACGTCGCGGTGAAGAGCCACGGCAGGCCCTTCACGCTGCCCGCCGTCCCCATCTCGTTGCGGATGGGACGCAGGATGGCGTAACCGCACATCAGCGTGAAGAAGTAGACGAAGGACCCGAGGACCGCGCGAACCTCCTCGTCACGTACATCCACGAATCGCTTGAGCATTGGCACGAAGTACCCGGCTGAACTCCAGTCCTTTCCGTGTATTCCCGAGCCCCGCGCCCGTCGAGGACGTCGACGTCACGCGGGGCCCGGCACCGACGGCCCCAAGCGCTACTTCGCGGCGAGCACCTCGCGCAGGGTGGCCTCCACGCGGGGCAGGGCCTCCTGGATTTCCGCCACCGACGTCGCGCCCACGGACAGGCGGAACCAGCCGGTGTCCTCGCTCAGGCCGAACGCCTGGAAGGGCACCACCGCGAGGCTGGCCTTCTCCAGCAGCAGCTTGCGGATGTCGTCATTCGTCTTCAGGCCGCCCTTGCCCACCAGGTCGAACTGGACGGACAGGTAGATGGCGGCCTGCGGCGCGATGTGCCGCACCGGCAGCCCCGCCTCGCGCATGCGCGTCAGGCCCGTGTGCAGCGCCTCCAGGCGCGCGTCCACGCGCTGGCGCATCTCCGTCAGGAAGGACTCGGTGGCGGGCACGTCGTCCAGGTAGCGCGCCACGGCGACCTGCTCCGCCTTGGGCGCCCACGCGCCGACGTGGCCGAGCACGTCCCGCATGCGAGCGATGATGGCCGGCGGGCCCACGCCCCAGCCCACGCGCACGCCCGTCGCGGCGAAGGCCTTGGAGATGCCGTCCACGAACACGGTGTACGGCGCCACTTCCGGCACCAGCTCCACCGGCGTCACGTGCTTCACCGCGCCGAAGCTCAGCACCCAGTAGATCTGGTCGTACATCAGGATGAGCGGCTTGCGGCCCTGCTTCTCTCGCTCGCGGTTCTCCGCGACGACGCGCTCGCAGATGGCGCCCAGCACGTCGGACGAAATCATGGTGCCCGTGGGGTTGAGCGGGCTGCACAGGCACAACAGGCGCGCGGTGCCCAGGTGCGGCGTGAGCTGCTCCACCGTGGGCATGAAGCCGTGCGCCGGGTCCGTCGTCACGACGACGCCCTTGGCGTTCATCATGTGGACGTAGTGGTTGTTGTTCCACGATGGCACCGGGTAGACGACCGTCTCCCCGTCGTCGAGCACCGCGCGGTAGGTGCCGTAGATGATGGGCCGGGCGCCGCCCGCGATGACGATTCCCTCCAGCGGATACTTCAGGCCCAGGGCGCGCTCGTAGAAGCGCTGCACCGACTGTCGTAGGTCCAGCACGCCGTCGGAGGGCGGATAGTTCGTCTCGCCCGCCTGGAGCGCGGTGGCGATGCCCTGGCGCAGGCCGTCGGGGATGGGGAACTCGCGCGGGCTGAAGTCGCCCACGGTGAGGTTGCACACCTTGCGCCCTTTAGCGACGAGCTCACGGACTTCCGCGGCGATGCGGAGAATCTCGCTGCCAACGAGGCCCCGCGCCATCGTGCCAATGGAGGCGTCGTCCCGCGAGGGACGTGGGAGGGAGGTGAGGTCGAGAGCCATGGGGAATCTGTCTCCGGTTCGTGCGCGTAGGGGGAAGGACGCGGGCTGCGGCCGGGCGCGGACCATACCCGCCACCCGGGCCCTTGTGGGGCGCGTCTGAAACTTCTGGGGGAGTGCCACGGCTACAATTTTCCCGGAAGCGGGATGCGCGGGGCAGCCGGGCCGGCCAGCCCTCCTCGGGCCGTCGGTCCTCGCGCTGAATCCGGTGTTTGACGGCGCGAAAGGACCTCCGAGCCTTCCCGATATGTCTCGAAGGCGCATGGCGTTCATGGAGCCAGCAACACCCACCCTCCATTCCCAGACATGAGAGGCCTCCTTCCGTGTCGAGCGACGCTTGCTCGGCCCGGCGGAGCCCTGTGTCCCGAGGTACATGCGCATGAAGCCGTTCAAGCGTGGCCTGCTGCTCGCCGCATCCCTGCTGTTGGGCTCCACCCAGGCGTCCGCGGCGGACCGTCCCTTCAATCCGAGCATCTTCGGCACGCGCGCCGTCGTGGCGTGTGACGCGGTGGAGCAGTCCTGCGGAATGGCCGTCATCTCCTTCCCCAGCGGCGTGAGTGGACTGGTGCCGTATGGGCGCTCGGACGTGGCGGTGGCCACCATGGCGCTGCCCTCGGTGGATGACGCGCAGGCGGTCATCGCGCGCATCGACGCGGGCGAGGCGCCCCAGGCCGCCATCGACAGCGTGCTCGCCGCGGACCCCTATGCCCCCATCCGTCAGCTCGCCGCGGTGAAGCTCCACCCGGATGGCCGGGTGACGGTGGGCCAGCGCTCGGGCTCGGAGAACAGCGCGCACACCTGCTCCGTCCTGGGAGACACCTTCGTGGTGCAGGCCAACAACATGACCACGCCCGACATGTGTCGAGCCATGGCGGACGGCTTCCGTCGAGCGAGGGGCAGCCTGCCGCAGCGGCTGTATGCGTCCCTCAAGGCCGGGGCGCGCGTGGGTGGGGACCGCAACGGCGAGCGCTCGGGCGTCATCCGCGTCTGGAACACCTCGAGCGAGACGGCCTTCTATACGCATGTGCTCGCGGAGGCGGTCGTCCACGGCAGCACCGGGGCGCTGCAGGAGCTGGGCGTGGAGCTGAACCGCTACCAGGGCACGCTCGCGGATGTGTATGCCGCGGACCGGGTGACGCTGGATGGCGACACTGCGCGCGACGTGAAGCGCGTGCTGCGCAAGCTCGGCTACTACCATGGCCGCATGGATGGGAGCTGGTCCGACGCCGCCGAGCAGGCCCTGTATGACTTCAACTGGAACAACCTCTTCTTCCTGAAGCCCACCGTGGTGGAGAACGGCACGCGGAAGATTGACGGGGTGCTGGTCAACTTCCTGCGCGACGCGGACCTGGGTGCCTTGACGCGCGCGACGGGTTCGGCCGACTGAAGTCCCTCGCTCGGGTGACGCGGGCCCTTCGCCGTGCTCGGGCGGAGGGTCTGTCGTCTTCTCGTCATCGTGTCCTCGGCGGGAGGCTGGCACCGCGAGCGCTCTCGTGAGAGAGGGAGTTCCTCACGGCCCCTGGGGGCCGACAGGGGAGGAACGATGAAGCGTGCCGGACGCTGGCTGTCGTCGCTGTGGCTCGCCGGGTGCCTGGTGGCCACCGGATGCTCGAAGAAAGAGGAAGCGCCCCACCCCGCGGCCGAGCTGCCTGCTCCCGATGACACGCCCGCGCTGCCTTCAGGCTCGCCCCCCGGAACGCTCCCTCGCGAGGGCGAGGCCGCCGCGAAGCCTCCCGTGCATGTGGTGACGGGTGGAAGCCCAAGCGTGCCTGTCGTCGGTGGCGCCCAGGACGAGGACCTTCCCGCTCCTACGGACGCGCCCCCGGGTACTGCTGAAGAGGGAGCGCCGTCCAAGCCGCCCGCGGGCACGGGGGCGCAGACTCCCGCGCAGCCGAGCGGTGGTGGATACACACCGGAGGACCCGAAGAACCGCGAGTGGACCTCGAGCGCGGTGGACATGAAGCGGCAGGATGCGCCGCAAGCCACGCTGCGCTCGGTGCGCGCGGGGGCACATCCGGACTACGACCGCGTGGTGTTCGAGTTCGAGGGGACGCAGCTCCCCGGCTACAAGGTGGAGTACGCGAAGGAGCCGGTGGTGCAGTGTGGCTCGGGAGACCCGGCGTCGCTCGCGGGCAAGGGCCAGCTCCAGGTGACCTTCACTCCCGCGCGAGCCCACACCGACCAAGGTCAGCCGACCGTGGCCACGCGAGAGCTGAAGCCCGCGCTGCCCGTCCTGCTGGAGCTGGAGCGCACCTGTGACTTCGAGGGCGAGGTGACATGGGTGCTCGGGAACAAGAGCGTCCAGCCGTTCCGCGTCCTGGAGCTGCGCGAGCCCACGCGCCTCGTGGTGGACGTGAAGCACTGAGCGCGCCACGAGGTGGCGGACCTGAAGCGAGCGTGGAGACTCGCCTCGCTTCGCGGTCCGCCACTTCCCCCGTGCGATGGGGCACGGGTAGAGGTCTCGCCCATCTCGTGCTTCGCGGTCCGCCAACCGAGCACGTGTGACGCCACGAGCAGAAGCGCTGCGTCGCGCTTCGTGGTCGGCCAGTCGCACACATGTGACGCCGCAAGGAGAAACACATCCAGCTTGGGCTTCGCGCGCTACCGGGTCGTCGCACGCATGGACGTCATGCGACGCGGTCCGCCAGTCGCACGAGCGCCCCTCACATACCGCGTGCACGACCGGAGACCGACCTGCGGTCGCAGGAAGAGGCTACCTTCCCTCTCTCAGTGACTTCGCGAGTTGGTCCAGTCCCGCGAGCAGCTCGCGATGTTTCTCCCGCGCGGACTCACCACCCGCGCGCAGCGCCAGTGCCAGCACCCCCGGAAGGTTCATCGCGGCATCACCTCGAAGCCGCTCGCGATACTCGCGCATCCAGTCCGTGGGCGCGCGCAGCGACCAGTTGCGCTCATCCACCGTGCCGGGCTCGTTGTACGTTTCCGGTATCCCCAGCAGGTCCGTGAAGAACACCATGACGTTGCGCGCGCGACTGGCGAACAGGTCCGCCAGCTTCGCCTGCGCGAGCTTCCCCGGGTCCGTCGCCAGCCCTCGCGCGAAGTCCTCGCGTCGCTCGGGCTCGGGACACAGCCTCGTCGCCAGATAGTCCGCCTGCGCTCGCAGCGTGCCGCGCCACTGCCAGTCGCCCACCAGTCGCCACAGCGACTTCGTGTCGTGGTTGCCCACCATCATCCAGTCCTCGGGCGCCACGTTCTCGCTGCGATACACGTCCGCCGGGTTGCCCAGGTCCGCCTTCTGCGTGACGCGGAAGCGCCCCAACCCATAGCGCGCCATGACTCGCCCCAGCGGATACGGCAGCGTGCTCAGCACCTCGCCCAGCAGGTCACCCAAATCTCTACCGTTGCGCCGCGCCGCCGCGACCACCGTGTCGAAGAGGACGCTGAAGCGCTGCACCTGCTCGGGCGTGAGCGACTTCACCTCTCCATCCGCATACCTGGGCAACGAGCGGTCCAGTTGCTCGGGGGCCACCAGGGCGTAGCGCGCCAGCTCGGGATGGTCTTCCAGGTCCGGAGACGAGAAGAGGCGCGCGCCGTGCTGCACCGCTCCCAGCGCGTCCCACTGCCCCGCGCGGTATACCCACGGGCACACCAGTCCATGGGGATGGTCCAGTCGCAGCCCGTCGTACTCCGCGAGCATCTTGTCCATGCGCGCGTCCATGAAGCGCAGCACCGCGCCGGGCCGGAAGCCCAGCAAGGGTCCCTCTCCGCCTTCCATGAAGTACTGCTCCGGGTCCAACACCGGGTAGTTCCACGGCTGGCCCTCGGGGTTGGTGCGACTCGGCGGCGCCCCCATCTGGTACATGCGCAGGAACAGGCCCTGCCACGCCCACGCATCGCGCGGCGAGAAGCCAATCTGCAAATCACCGTAGAGCTTCAGCTTCAGCCCTGTCGTACGAGCACGCAGGACTTCATGCTGAGCATGTACCAGGAACTGGAAGAAGGCGTAGCGCTCCAGCACCTCCGCGTACTGAGCCTCCAGCGCCTGCACCCGCGCGGCGGCGACACCTTCGGCTCCCGGACGAGGACTCCACAGCCGTCCATCCAACGAGTCGGCCCACGGCCTCCAGTCCGGTACGCCCTTCTCCGCGCACAACACATCGAAGAGCGCGTCACGCAGCAGCCACGCACGGTGTCGCTGTCGGAAGATATTGAAGCGCTCGGCCACCTCACGCACGGCGGCCGAGGCCTCCGGACTCGCGCGCTGGAGCTGAAACGACGTCCACGCCTCATCGAGCGCCGCGAGCTGCGCGCGGAAGGCCCACCGGTAGCGCTCTCCAGGACTGGAGGAACGCGAGCGCCCTTCCACGAGCGCGGCCACACTGCCCTTCGGAAGCAGCGCGCCCCAGGCCTCGTCCTCCAGCGCCGAGAGCGACACATTGAGCACGTTGCGCGAGAAGAGCGTGCCGTCATACGGCGAGGCGTTCGACTCCGACGTCTGCCCCTGGGGACCCAACTGGATGCCCGTGAAGCCCAGCGTGTGCGCGGCCTCCAGGAAGCGGGCTGCACCCTCTGAATAGGGCGAGCCCCGCCCCGTGTCCTCGTGCGGGAGGCTGGGGAAGCTGGGGTCGTGGATGCTCAGGACCAGGTTGCGGACATCGAGTGCGGCCAGGGCTTGGGTGACGAGTCGACGATGGTCTTCAGGCAGCAAGGCTCGGGACATGGCGGATGGCGACCGACCCTAGGTTCCCCCGAGCGACACGCCAACCCGCTTCTCGGGCCGACGTTCAACATCCGTCCGGGGAAGACACTCCGCGCGGCGACACGGACACTCCGCGCGGGCCGGGTGTCACTTCTGTCGGGACTGGGGCGCGGGCCGGGGCTCTCCGCCGCCGCCCGTGGGGTGGTGCGGTCCTTGAGGCGCGCGGAAGTGGAAGACCTTGCGCAGCTTGCGGCCCATCCACGTCCGCCCATCCACCAGGATTTCGTACACCGTCGGAATCACCAGCAGCGTCAGCAGCGTGGACGTAATCGTGCCGCCAATCACCGCGCGGCCCAGCGGCGCGCGGAAGTCACCGCCCTCGCCCGCGCCGATGGCCACGGGAATCATGCCCGCCACCAGCGCGAAGGTCGTCATGATGATGGGACGCAAGCGGATGCGGCCCGCCTCGATGAGCGCCTCGCGCAAGGGCATGCCCTTCTCGTGGGACCACTTCGCGAAGTCGATGAGCAGGATGGCGTTCTTCGCGACGATGCCCATCAGCAGGATGACGCCGATGAGGCTCATGATGTTGAGCGTGTCCCCGGTGAGCAGCAACGCCAGCACCACGCCGATGAGGGACAGCGGCAGCGAGAGGAGGATGGCCAGCGGGTCCAGGAACGAGCCGAACTGGATGACCAGGATGAGGTACATCAGCAGCACCGCGACACCCAGCGCGAGGAACACCCGCGAGAACACCTCCTCCTGGTCCGCGGACTCGCCGCCCGTCGTCAGCGTGTAGCCCGCGGGGAGTTGGACGGTGTCCACCCGCTTCTGGATGTCTCGCATCACCTCCGTCAGCGAGCGGTCCTGCACGTTCGCCTGCACGTTGATGACGCGCTCCCGGTTGAGGTGCGTGATTTGCGCGGGACCGAGCGCCTGACGGATATCCGCCACCTGGCCGAGCGGCACGAGCTGCGGCGCGCCTCCTGGTGCCCCGCCCACTATCAGCGGAATCCGAGCCAGGTCGTCCGGGTTGTCGCGCGCCTCGGGCGCCAGTCGCACCATGACGTCACGTGTCTCTCCAATCGGGTCCACCCAGTCCCCCACGTCCAGGCCCGCGAAGGCCGGCCGCAGCACCTGGGCCACCTGCCCCACCGTCACCCCGAGCTGACCCGCGAGCCCCCGGTTCAGGTCCACCTCCAGCTCCGGCTTCTGGCCTCGCGTGGAGAGCCCCACGTCCACCGCGCCGGGCACCTGTTCCATCTCGCGCTGCACCTTCTGCGCGAGCTCGGTGAGCATCTTCTGGTCCGGCCCGCGCAGCTCCAGCTGAATCTGCTTCATGGCGCCGCCGAAGCCCGACGTGAAGACAGACACCTTCGCGCCGCCCACGCTCGCCATCTCCTTCCGGAGCCTGCTGCCCAGCGCGTCCTGGCTCACGTCGCGCTCCGCCTTGGGCGTGAGTCGCACGTACACCAGCGCCTGGTCCACGCCCGGCGCGCTCATCGGCAACGGCACGCCGATGGTGCTGTAGGTATAGGCGACCTCCGGGTGGGCTCGGGCGACGCGGGTCACCTCCTCCACCTTGCGCCGCGTGTACTCCAGGCTGGAGCCCGGCGGCGTCTCCACCAGCAGCTCCACTTCGGAGCGGTCACTCACGGGCACGAAGCCCGCGCCACCCACCGTGCCCTGGAGCACCAGCGCGCCCACGAGCGAGCCCACCGCCACCAGCACCATGGCAAGCCGGTGGTCCAGCGCCCAGGCGATGACGCCCTTGTAGCGGTCCGCCTGCCGGTCGAACCACGTGTTGAAGCGGGAGAGGACGCGGGAGATGAAGCCCTGCCGCGCCCCCTTCTCCACCTGCGGGTCCGCCCAGTACGCGCTCAGCATCGGGTCCAGCGAGAAGGACACGAACAGCGACACCAGCACCGCGCAGGCGATGGTGAGGGCGAAGGGCTTGAACCACTGGCCGGCCACGCCGTACATGAAGGCCACCGGCACGAAGACGGCGACAATGGAGAACGTGGTCGCGGACACCGCGAGGCCAATCTCCGACGTGCCTTCCTTCGACGCCGTGTAGTGGTCCTTCCCCATCTCGATGTGGCGCACGATGTTCTCGCGCACCACGATGGCGTCGTCGATGAGGATGCCGATGGCCAGCGTCAGGCCGAGCAGCGACATCGTGTTGAGCGTGAAGCCGAAGGCCCAGACGCTGATGAACGCCGCCAGCGCGCTCACCGGGAGCGCCAGCCCCGTGATGACGGTGGAGCGCCACGAGTTGAGGAAGATGAACACCACCAACACGGTGAGCAGCGCGCCCTCCACCAGCGCCGACTGCACGTTCTCCACCGCGCTCTCCACGCGCACGCCCGCGTCGCGGACGATGGCCAGCTTCACGTCCGCCGGCAGCTTCTGCTGGAGCGCCGCCACGCGCTCGCGCACGGCGTCCGCCACCTCGGTGGTGCTGTAGCCCTTCGTCTTCAGCACGTCGATGCCCACCGCCTGCACACCGTCGTAGAGGGCCAGCGTGCGAGGCTCCTCGGAGCCCACGAAGACGTCCGCCACCTGTCCCAGCCGGATGACCTGGCCGTTGCGCGTGGTGACCACCATGTCGCGAAACGCCTCGGGGCTCTCCAGGCGCCCCTTGAGGCGGATGGACTCCTCTCCGAGCTTCGAGTTGATGCGGCCCACCGGCGCGGCCAGGTTCTGCGCCTGGAGTGCGGTGACGACCTCCGCCAGGGAGATGCGCGCCGCCTGGAGCGCCTCCGGCTTGAGCTGCACCGTCATCTCCCGCTCCACGCCACCGACGACGTCCGCCTGCGCGACGCCGGGCACCGAGCGCAGCTCCCCCACCACCAGCGGGTCCGCCACGCGCGACAGCGCGGCCACGTCGAGCCGCTCCGAGGTCAGCGTCAACGAGACGATGGGCGCGTCCGCCGGGTCGAACCGCGTGAGGACGGGCTCCTCCATCTCCCGAGGCAGGTCGGCGCGCTTGCTGGAGATGGCGTCGCGGATGTCCTGCGAGGCCTCCTGGATGTCCTTCTCGAACTCGAAGAACACCGTGAAGGTGGCCAGGCCGTCGGTGGCGGTGGCCGTCGTCTCCTGCGGGTCCACGCCGCTGATGGCGAAGATGGCGTCTTCAATCGGCTCGACGATTTCACGCTCCACCGTGTCCGGCGCGGCGCCTGGATAGACGATGCTGACGGCGATGACCGGCGCCTGGACGTCCGGGAACTCATCCGTCTCCAGTTGCCACAAGGCGACGATGCCGAAGATGACCAGGGTCACCATCGCGGTGATGGTCACGATGGGACGCTTGATGGCGAAGTCGGAGATGAACACGAAGGGTCTCCCGGAAGGAGTCGAAGGGACGCAGCGAACTCAGGGCGCCGGCGGCGGCGCGCCCTTCGAGGCTTCGCTCGGTGAAGGTGCGGGACGGACAGGCGCGGAGGTGCCTTGACGGGAGGGCTCGGAGCCTCCACCGCCCACGCCCGGGCCCTCGTCGCGCGTCGGCTGCTCTCCCGGACGCGGCGGGGCCACCTTCACGCGGGCGCCCTCGGTCACTTCGTCGCGCGCGGAGCCGAGCAGCACCACGTCGCCCTGCTGGAGTCCCTGCCGCACCTCGACCCGCTGCTCGACGTCGTCTCGCAAGCCCAGCGTGACGGGCACACGCTCCACGCGCTCGTCCCGCACGCGCATCACTCCGGGCTTGCCTTCGGTGTCATCCACCGCGCCCAGCGGAATGGACAGCGCGCGCACGGATTTCGCGGCCACGCGCCCCTCGGCGAACAAGCCCGCGAGGAGCTGGAGGTCCGTGTTGGGAATCGCCACGTAGATGCGCACCTGCCCCGTGTTCGGGTCCACCACCGGGTTGATGCGCTCCACCTGACCGGTGAAGGAGTTGTCCCCGTAGCCGGTCACCTTGAACTCCACCGGCGTCTGGACCTTCACCTGGTCCAGGTTCGCCGCCGGCACCGACGCCTCCAGGCGCAGCGTGCGCGGGTCCACCACCGTGAACAGCGGGGAGCCCAACTGCACGACGTCGCCCACGTTCGCCTGTCGCTCGCTCACCACGCCCGCGAAGGGCGCCACCACCCGCGTGCGTCCCAGTTGCTCCTGTGCCAGCGACTGCCGGGAGCGCGCCTCCGCGAGCTGTCCCTTCGCCTGCGCCACCGACAACTGCGCCCGCTCGAAGTCGCGCTGGGTGATGACCCCCGCCTTGGCCAGCTTCGCGCTGCGCTCCTGCTCGGCCTCGGCCACCTGCAAGGCATTGCGCGCCGTCGAGACGGCCGTGCGCGTGGCGATGAGCTGGTCCCTCAACGTCGCATCGTCGATGCGCGCGAGCTCCTGCCCCTTCTTCACCACCTGGCCCTGCTGGGCCTTGATGTCGAGCACCGTGCCGCCCACCTGCGCGCGCACCGCCGCCGCGGTGCGGGCTTGCAGCGTGCCGGAGATGCCTGGGCCGGAGCGCAGCTCGCTCGGCTCCGCGAGCGCCACGTTCTCCTGCCCCAGGTTCACCACGGGCTCGGCGGGCGGTGCCGGCTCTTGTGAACCCTTCTTGCACCCGGCCACCACGCAAGCCGCCGCCAGCAGCAGGCCCCACGTCCCGCCAGCCGCCATCCGTCTCGTCCGTTGGGCTCGTCTCACCGCGCGTCTCCGTCCTCCGCCGGTCCCTCCCCTGCCCCCGGCGGGCCGGCTAAACGTGGTGTCGGCCCCTTGCCGCCGGAAGTCGCCCGCCTCTGCTCCTCCCCCCAGGAGACAGAGGCAGGTCGCCCGCCCACGCCCTGGATGGGCAACCAGGCCCACCAGGCGCCCGACTACAGGGGCGCCTGGTTCACCGCGGGCGGGATTTCGCTCATCAGCAGCGTGCCGAGCAGGAAGTTCTGCTGCTGGCCACACGTCGGCGGCGACGCGCGCGAGCCACACGTGATTTCCCGCGCACCCGCCCGAGTCGTCGGCGCACGGCAGCGAGCGCCCTCGGCGTCCCACTCCGCCTCCACGGCCCAGCTCTCGGAGTCGGACTGCACGCCCGAGGCGTCGTACAGGTTCACCCAGTTCCCATCCATCGTGTACGAGGTGCCGTCGCCACAGAAGTCCGCGCGCACCATGCGGGTGCAGGCCTGGTGCAGCGGCGCCAGGCTGCGCCCCGTCGCAGTGGTGGCCCACGGGCGGTAGCCGAAGCGCACGCACTTGGCGATGGCCGCGCCCTCGCACGCGAAGGTGAAGGTCTGCGTGTCCTCGATTTTCGCGCCGCCGCCGGCGACACCCTCGCGGTAGTCCCAGCGCCCCATCACCGGAATGGCGCCGAGCGCGGAGCCATCCGCGGCCTGACACGCGGGCTTCCACGTGTTGTCCGCCAGCGAGTAGTACGAGACGCGGTAGGCCCAGACGTCGTCACTTTCGCCCGGCTGGATGTCGTCCACGCGCAGCGCGACGGTGTCACCACTGCCCAGCTCACCTACGAAGCGCGCGCCGACGAAGTCCATCCCGGACAGCACCGAGCCGTCCTGCGCATCGGCGCGGAACACGCTGCCGTCCAGCCACGTCCGCGTCAGCGAGGAAGCGCCCGGGTCCGCACGCTCCGCGCCCGCGAAGCGCACCGCCACCAGCATCTGTCCCAGCTCGGCGCTGTTGAGATTGCGCCCATTCAAGTTGCGCCCATTCAGGTTGCGCCCGTTGGGCGAGGACAGCTCGGCCACCTGGGTTCCCAGCGTGTCGTGCGCTCCTTCTTCCGTCGAGTTCCCACACCCCACCAGCCCGCAGGCGATGACCATCGCCCCCACCATCCGCCACGCCGCCATGCCCCGTACCTCCCCGACCCGCCCGACTCCGACTGGACTCAAGGTTCGGCGGAGCCTGCCCGCTCGCAAGCCGGAGTGATGACCGCGCGACACACGCATCGTCCGCGGGGAGGTGGCGTGCAAGCACGCTTGGACAGTCAGCGGGTTCCATCGTCCGGTAGTCGGGGTGCTCTCTCGGCAACCGACCGAGCACCCCTCAGGGAGTCGGCGAGGGCAGGTCCGCGCACACCCGCAGGCCCATCGTCACGTCGCGCAAGGAGGGCTCCGGCAGCTCCCGGTTCGTCGCGCGCGCCGAGGTCGCCGCGAAGGCGAAGCTCCCACCGCGCGCCACCGCCCGCCCTGGCTCCAGCCACGAGCGCGTCCACTCCCAGACATTGCCGGCCATGTCGTCCACGCCGAAGGGACTGCGCGATGCGGGGTGACTGCCCACCTCGTCCGGACCGAAGCCTCCCGGCTGCTTGCCGTACGTGGCGTCGATGTTGGCGTCGTCCGGGCCCAGCCGGTCACCATGAGGGAACTCGCGTCCGTCCACTCCGCGCGCCGCGCGCTCCCACTCCAGCTCCGAGCACAGCCTCGCGCCCGGCACCTGGCCGCTGAACGACAGCCAGGACACGTACTTCTCCGCGTCCGCGAAGGAGACGCCGCTCACCGGGAAGCGGCGCCAGTCCTGCGCTGCCCGCCGCGTGCGATTCGCGTAGCGCACGGGCTCCCCCTCGCGCGCCTCGTACGGCGCGTTGCCCGGCTGGAAGCGCAGCCGCCAGACGCCGTCCACCTGGTCGAGCGAGAGGTGTCCCGCGTACCCGCCCGTGCCCACGTGGGGTCGGTGCGAGGCGCGCAGCTCGGGAGACATCGACGCCAGGAAGGCGAGCCAGTCGGCATACGTCACCTCGTGGCGAGCGATGAGGAAGCCGGGCACCTGCACCGCGTGCTGCGGCACCGCGTTGAAGAACTCGCGGACGCTCGCATCGGCGGCGCTGCCGAAGCGCACCTCTCCCGGCGGCACGAACACATAGCCCGTGGGAATCGCGCCCACGCGCGGTAGCCGCAACTCCAGCCGTCGCGCCTCCCCACGCCGCAGCAACAAGGGCTGCGTCACCGGCTCGTGGCCCGGCGCGCGCAATGTGAGCTGGTAGGGCCCGGGCGGGACGGGGACCTCCATCCACGGCTCCGACTCCAGCGGCAGCGGCGCGCCCGGATGCTCGTCGCCGAGCGCATCGCGCATCAACGGACGCAGCTCCACCTCCACGTCATGCGCGGCGACATCCAGCGTGAGGCGCGCGGGCGCGGTCCACTGCCTCCAACGCTCGCCGCGCGAGTCATAGAGCCGCAGGCGCTGCAGGAGCGTGGGCAGCGCAGCGACTTCGCCGTCCTGCTCGGCCCACAGGGCGCGTTCGAAGAGGAAGTCCGCGAGCGCGTCGCGCACGTCCTGCCGCTCCGGCGCCAGGGCCAGGGCCCGCTCCAGCCGTCCGGAGACTCCGTCGAAGCGGTGCCGCAGTTGCGCGGCCCGGGCCACGCTCTTGCTCCACAGCCGGTCCGCGTCGGGCTTCTGGCCGCTGCCATAGAGGCGGAAGGCCTCGGCGCGCTCGGAGTGGAGCAGGTCCTTCGTCTCCACCACCGTCTCCAGGGAGCCGCGCGCCTCGTCCAGCTCGGCGCGCACCTGACGCTCCAGGCTCCAGCGCTCGCGCAGCTTCAGCCCGCCGTACACCAGGCCCAGCGACAGGATGAAGCCCACGGCCAGCGCATGGCGCACGCCCCGGCTGCGCACGAGCGTGCGTCGCGAGGCGCGCAGGAAGTCCTGCTCGCGGCGCGTCAACTCTCCTGGGTCCAGCACCGCCGCCTCGGCGAGCTGGCGCGGTCCCCACAGCAGCTCGCGCGAGTGGTTCAGCTTCTCCCAGTGCGCGGCGGCGGTCTCCAGCAGGGCCTGCACCTCCCGGCGCTCGGCCGCCTCCGCGAGCCAGCGCGCCAGCGAGTTCCAACCCGACAGCAGCGCCTCGTGGGCCAGCTCGTAGGACGTTCCTTCCGGTGCCTCGCGCGCCACCAGCAGCCGGGCCCGGACGAGCGCCTCCAGCGCGGCGCGGTAGCGCACGTCCTCTCCCGCGAGCTCCCGGTCCGTCTTGCGCGCGCGGGTGCCGTCGGCGGTGACCAGCCTCAGCAGCACGCCTCTCGCCGCCGCGCGCTGGTCCGGCAGGAGCCGCTCCACCGCCGCGTCCGCGTGTTTCGCCAGCGCGCCCGCCACGCCGCCCAGCGAGTCCAGCGCGGCCTGGGTAATCACCTGCGCCTTCGCATCGCGGGCCTCCCACAGCTCCGCGAGC
>Ga0126314_10000124_pt1 | contig 40790 bp, 30 predicted proteins | sample Plot105B_FD_92535 | JGI IMG/M metagenome (GOLD analysis project Ga0126314, IMG submission 92535) | Serpentine soil microbial communities from UC McLaughlin Reserve, CA, USA - Plot105B | ecosystem: Environmental > Terrestrial > Soil > Grasslands | place: USA: UC McLaughlin Reserve, Lake County... | reverse complement strand
TTAAACTTGAAGCTGAACTCGGTGTAGATAAAAATAACGTTGAAGTCAAGGAAGTGACTGCTGAAAAGTTGTCAGAAACCACATTCAGGAACTTTGTGGAAGTTCAGGGCAGGGTGGATGCTGTTGACAATGTAGAAATCACTCCGCAGTCGGCCGGTGCTGTAACTGCGGTCTATGTAAAAGTGGGGCAGAAAGTATCTAAAGGACAGGTGCTTGCACAGATAGACGATAAGGTACTTCGCCAGAGCATTGCTCAAATGGAAACACAGCTCGAATTGTCCACTACAGTGTTTAACCGCCAGAAGAACCTGTGGGACCAAAAGATCGGAACTGAAGTTCAGTATTTGACCACTAAGAGCCAGAAAGAAGGTTTGCAGAAGCAACTGGCCGGGCTGCAGTCTCAGGCGGCAATGAATAAAATTACGAGTCCCGTGTCCGGAACTGTAGACGCCATGGAACTTAAGCTCGGGCAATCCGTATCTCCGGGAACACCGACAGGCATCAGGATCGTCAATGCCAGTAATCTTAAAGTAAAGGCAGAGGTTTCTGAAAACTATGCCGGAAAAGTGAACGAAGGCGATGCGGTGCAGGTGTCGTTACCAGACGTGCCCGACACCTTTGATACAAAAATTCATTTTGCCGCAAAGGTTATAGACCCGATATCCAGGGGATTCAATGTAGAAGTTAAACTACCCGCCAATGCCAAATACCGCCCCAATATGCTGGCCGTATTGAAGATTGTGGATTATCAGAATGATAAGGCGCTCATCGTTCCGGTCAATGCCATCCAAAAATCGGAAAGCAGTGAATATGTATTTGTGGCGGTAAACGGGAAAGCCAAAAGAACCGACATCAAAAGCGGAAAAACATCCGGAGGGAAAGCAGAAGTCGTTTCCGGATTAAAAGCAGGCGATCAGGTAATCGTAACAGGTTTTCAGGACCTCAATGATGGTGATGCCGTCAAATTGTAACTGGTGATTCAAATTTCAAATTGAATATGAAAGACGTAAATAAAGAATTTCGCCCGTCCAGCTGGGCCATAGACAACAGAACGGCCATATACGTGTTTACATGTATATTGTGTCTGATGGGATATTTTTCTTATCAGGGCCTCCCCAAAGAGAACTTCCCCGAAGTAATTATTCCCAAAATCTTCGTTCATACCTACTATCCGGGAACTTCTCCCGCTAATATGGAGAACCTGATCACCAAGCAACTGGAAAAGGAGATCAGGGGAACCCTGGGTTTGAAAAAGGTAACATCCAATTCTTACCAGGATGTATCATCAATAACGGCCGAATTTAATGCCGATGTAGACATTAAGGATGCCAAGCAGCGGATCAAGGACGCGGTAGACAAGGCCAAGAGCGATCTGCCCTCAGATGTTCCCGAAGACCCGGTGATCATGGATATCAATCTTTCCGACATGCCGATCATGTATGTGAATATTTCGGGAGATTATGACCTGAAAAAACTAAAAGAGTATGCCGATGATATTGAAGAAAAAATTGAAGGCCTCAAGGAAATAGCAGGCGTTGATATTGTTGGCGCGCTGGAACAGGAAATTCAGATCAATGTCGATCTGCCTAAAATGGAAGCCGCTAAGGTATCTTTCGATGATATCGGGACAGCTGTAGGTTCTGAAAACCGAACCATATCCGGTGGTAGTGTGAAAATGGATGGAATGCAGCGCAGTCTGAACATTAAAAAGGAGTTCAAAAGCGCAGACGAACTGAGCAACCTGATCATCAAATCACAGACCGGTGGCTCAGTTTACCTCAAGGACATTGCTGAAGTAAAGGATTCTTTTAAAGAGCAGAAGAGCTACGCGCGCTTATATGGCAAGAATGTAATTACACTCAACGTCAGGAAACGGAGCGGAGAAAACCTGATCGAAGCATCAGATAAGATCAATGCGATGCTGAAGGAAATCAAGGGGACTACGGTTCCCGAAAAGCTGGACATTACCGTCACAGGAGATCAGTCCGATCAGACACGGATCACCCTGCACGACCTGATCAATACTATTATTATCGGTTTCATTTTGGTGACGCTGATCCTGATGTTTTTCATGGGCGTAACCAATGCCTTATTTGTTGCCTTATCAGTACCGCTTTCGATGTTCATCGCCTTCATTTCCATGCCCGTGCTTGGAAGTGTCTTCGATTTTAACTTTACCATGAACATGATGGTGTTGTTCTCATTCCTGCTTGGTCTGGGTATCGTTGTGGATGATGCCATCGTGGTCGTTGAAAATACACACAGGATATTCGACAACGGCCGGGTGCCCATTGTTAAGGCGGCCAAAACAGCCACAGGTGAGGTATTTCTGCCTGTGCTTTCCGGAACCCTTACCACCCTTGCGCCATTTTTTCCATTGCTTTTCTGGCCGGGTATCATCGGCGAATTCATGTATTTCCTGCCGGTTACACTCATTGTAACCCTGACTGCTTCATTAATTGTAGCTTATATCATTAACCCGGTGTTTGCTGTCGATTTCATGAAGCCGCATGATGATCACGAAGATAAAAAACCTTCCTTCGATAAAAGAGTTAAAATTACCCTGCTGGTATTTGCCGGTTTGATTTTGCTGGGATACCTGGTCAACTTTGGATTGGGGAATTTCCTGGTTCTACTAGCCCTGCTTTACCTGCTGAACCACTTTGTACTGACCGGAGTGATCAAGAAATTTCAAAATGTCACCTGGCCAAAATTTGTAAACAGATACCACAGTTTACTTACCTGGGCCTTAAAGCGGCCAAGAACCATGATCCTGAGTACTGTAGGATTGTTCGTCTTTACCCTGATTCTGGTCAGCTTCGTGCCTCCGCGTGTCGTATTTTTTCCTACTGCCGATCCTAACTTCGTTTATGTATATATCGACATGCCCATTGGTACCGATCAGGCTTTTACGAACAAAGTAGTAGAAAAGGTAGAACAACGCGTAACCAAAGTAGTAGGCCGGAACAATCCTGATGTATCTTCAATCATATCCAATGTTACCGTTGGGGTTACAGATCCTCAGTCTGAAGATCAGGGAGAGTATACCAACAAAGGCAAGGTAACGGTAGCTTTTGTATCGTTTGGCAAAAGAACAGGCGAAAGTACATCCAGTTACCTGGATAAGATCAGGAAGGTAGTGAAAGGTATTCCCGGAGCTAAGATTGCAGTAGCGCAAGAGCAGGGAGGCCCGCCTACGGCCAAACCGATCAGTATCGAGATCACCGGCGACGACCTCGATTCCATTGCGGCGACATCAGACCGCTTAAAGAAACACCTTGACAAAAAACAAATTGCCGGTGTAGAAGAACTGAGTTCGGATTTTCATGCCAACAATCCAGAGGTGATTTTTGAGATCGACCGTGAACGCGCAAATCGCGAAGGTATTAGTACCTACCAGATCGGAGGTACATTGCGTACCGCACTGTTTGGCCGCGAGGTTTCAAAATTCAGGGATGTGAACGACGATTACGAGATCAATATAAGGGCCAGAGAAGATCAGCGGAATAACCTCGATGCGCTGCGGAATATCAAAATCACCTACAGGGACATGTCCATGAACGGCATCATCAGGCAGGTTCCAATTTCCTCTTTCGCAAACATCGATTATGTCAATACCTATGGGGGCGTCAAGCGCAAACAGCAAAAAAGGATCATTATCCTTTCATCCAACGTGCTTTCAGAATACAATCCTAACGAAGTCGTAGCCAATATTCAAAACGAGATCAACGAATTTAAGGCTCCGGCAGGGGTCGAGATTAAGATGGCAGGTGAGCAGGAAGAGCAAATGGAAACGGCGGCCTTCTTATTTAAGGCCCTCATCAGTGCCCTGTTCATCATCCTGATCATCCTGGTGATGCAGTTCAATTCGATCAGCAAGCCGCTTTTGATTTTGAGTGAAATCATGTTCTGTATCATCGGCGTACTTCTGGGGATTACCATTTTCGGAATGGATATGTCTATCGTAATGACCGGTTTGGGTATCGTTGCCCTTGTTGGCATTGTGGTTAGGAACGGGATCCTGCTGGTAGAATTTACAGAATTGATGGTAAGCCAGGGAATGCCGGTATACGACGCTGTTGTGGAGGCAGGAAGAACGAGGATGACCCCAGTGTTGCTCACCGCAACCGCGACCATGCTTGGGCTTATTCCGCTCGCAGTAGGGATGAACCTGGATTTTGTGACCATGTTTACAGAGCTTAATCCGCATTTGTACTTTGGCGGAGATAATGCAGCGTTCTGGGGCCCGTTATCATGGACCATGATCTTCGGATTGAGCTTTGCTACCTTCCTCACGCTGGTACTCGTTCCTTGTATGTATCTGGTTGCCGATTCCAATTCTAAAAGAATTAAAAAGATGCTCGCATCACCTATTGTTGAGGAAAACGTAAAAAAATAAAACCTGAATAGCGATATTTGCGTATATGAAGTTAGCGTAAAGATAATGTAAAGTTATTTTTTGGATTTTGCGTATTTTTGCATAATCATAACTTATATTAACAAAACGATTAACCATCTCGCCAAAAAAAATGAGCTATCAGGATTACAAATGCAGGAAGTGTAACACCGATTTTCACTACCAGGTACCGCGGGGATTTGTGCTTAAGCACTTGCTCGGGTTTCTGCCATTGAGGATTTACTGGTGTCCTAAATGCACCACCAACAGATATGTGTGGATTGGAGACAAAAAGAAGGGTTACTAACCCTTCTTTTTTTGTTATATACTCCTACATTTTTAGTAGTTTAGTCAATCTTAATGCCCGATTGACTGTTATGAAAAGAATTCTGCCCCTTGTTTTATTTTCTCTCCTCACCAGTACCGCATTTGGCCAGATGAACGCAGATTATAACTATAGTCTTGCCCTGAGGGCCTTCAGCATCGGACAGATGCCAAGAATCCTGGACGAGTCGGGCGCTAAATATTTCACGAATTCAGCATTCAATGGTGTAATGGTTAAGTTCAATGACAACCAGATCAGCTATCGCCTGAACGGCACCTACTACAATAGATCCAAACGGTTCTTTAACAATTGTGAAACCTGCGGGGAAGCAAACGGTAAGCTCGCAGACTATTCTTTTAAGTTGGGTTTCGAAAAAAGCTTTAACTATGCCCGTATTCAGCCCTATTTCGCCTTCGATATCGGATACCGGTCCAATACCTTCACCGGCGATCTGGAAAACAGGAATGAATTAAAGGATGATGCTGCGGTTAGTGACGGAATGGAAATCGTAGCGATAGACGCTTCAAAGATGGGGCTGGTCATCACTCCCGTGATAGGGTTAAAAATTAACCCAGTTCCACAGGTTTCCATATTCGCAGAAGGGAACCTGGATTTCTTTTATTTTTACGAAAGACAAGAGACAACCTGGCACGATATTGACAACACCAGGTCGCTAAAGAAATATTACAAATCGGAATTTTTACTGAACCCGTTTTCAGTTGGCATTCAGGTTCACTTCGGAAACAATAAGTGATCTGATGTCAATAGTCGCAGGTTTTGAATTGTCATAAGTTCCTTACAAAGTAAATAAATACGTATGTTTGCAGCCATAAATTTTAAAATATCATTCGAATGAAAGTTGCCTTAATTACCGGTGTTACAGGTCAGGACGGTGCCTATTTAGCAGAGTTTTTGTTAAAGAAGGGCTATTTTGTTCACGGACTTAAAAGACGTTCATCGTTGTTCAATACAGAACGGATCGATCATTTGTACCAGGACCAGCATGAGCAGGGTGTAAACTTCAAGCTTCACTTCGGTGATCTGACAGACTCTACAAATCTCATCAGGATCATTCAGGAAACACAGCCGGATGAAATTTATAACCTTGCCGCCATGAGCCACGTTCATGTGAGCTTTGAGATGCCGGAATATACGGCCAACGCAGATGGGATCGGTACCCTGAGGTTACTGGAAGCAGTGCGAATTTTAGGGCTAGAGAAAAAGACCAGGATCTACCAGGCCTCAACTTCAGAGTTGTACGGATTGGTGCAGGCAGTGCCTCAAAGTGAAACCACGCCTTTCTATCCGCGATCGCCTTATGCGGCAGCAAAAATGTACGCTTACTGGATCACGGTAAACTACAGGGAAGCTTATAAAATGTTTGCCTGCAACGGAATTCTTTTTAACCATGAAAGTCCGCTCAGAGGAGAAACTTTCGTTACCCGGAAAATCACCAGGGCTACAGCAAAGATTGCTTTGGGCCTTCAGGGCTGTTTATATCTGGGTAACCTTTCTGCCCAACGCGACTGGGGGCATGCCAAAGACTATATAGAGGCCATGTACCTGATCCTGCAACAAGATCAGGCCGAAGATTATGTAATTGCTACCGGAGTTACCACCACCGTGAGAGATTTTGTAAAAATGAGTTTCGCAGAATTGGGTATCGAAATAGAGTTCAGCGGCAAAGACCAGCATGAACGGGGAGTGATCATCGATGTAGATCAGGAATTGGTTAAAAGCCTTGGACTGAATGATGAACACCTGAAGCCGGGAACAATCGTGGTACAGGTAGATGAGAAATACTTCCGCCCTACCGAGGTAGACCTTTTGCTGGGAGATCCTACAAAATCAAATACCAAACTGGGCTGGAAACCTAAATACGATCTGCCTGCACTGGTAAAAGACATGGTGCATTCCGATCTTCACCTGATGAAGAAAGACGAATATTTGAAACAGGGCGGTTTTAAAACATTAAATTATTTCGAATAATACCTGAATACCCTTATCTAAGATGAAGTTAAAAAAAACATTTGCGTTACTGATCCTTGTGCTGACGGTGTTCATTTCGCAAAGTTTATTTGCCCAGACCACGGACTACTCAAATGTCAAAGTTGATGACCTGACGGATGCTCAGATCAGGGAACTTATAACAAAGGCCGAATCTATCGGGTATGACGATTCTCAGCTGGAGCAAATGGCCGCTGCTCAGGGGCTTCCGGATGCTGAGATTAAAAAATTGAGGATCAGGGTCGATAATATCCGCAGCCAGGGCACAAATGCAAGTTCGGCTGACGCGGTTGCAAAGCCTGTAGAATTGAACCGGAAAAGAGACTTTAATCCGGGCGACTCCTTAAGCAAAGCAGGTTCATCTGCTACGCCTGTGCCGACAGTAACTCCTCAGGTACCGATTTTTGGAGCAGCCTTGTTTAAAAACGCTAACCTGACCTTCGAACCAAACTTACGCATGGCTACGCCAAAAAGTTATGTTATAGGGCCGGATGACGATCTGTTGATAGACATTACCGGCGATAATGAGGCCTCTTATAAGCCTCGTGTCAGTCCCGATGGCACCATCAAAATACAATATGTCGGGCTCATCAGTGTTGGCGGGCTGACCATTGAGCAGGCCATAAGTAAAATACGATCAGTACTATCCTCAACCTATCCAGCTATGCGATCCGGACGGACCAATGTTAGCGTTACCCTAGGCAACATCAGAGGTATAAACATTACAGTAGTTGGGGAAGCCGTAAAGCCCGGCACTTACACACTCCCTTCCCTTGCATCCGTATTCAATGTGCTGTATGCTTCAGGCGGGCCAAATGAAAACGGATCCTTTCGGAAAATACAATTGGTGCGCAACAACAAGGTCATTGCAACTTTAGATGTTTACGATTTCCTGCTCAATGGTATACAAAAGTCGAACATCAGGCTTCAGGATCAGGATGTGGTCAATATTCCTGTTTACGCCGCAAGAGTAGAAGTGTCAGGAGAAGTGAAGCGTCCGGCACTGTTCGAAGTATTGGAAACTGAAAGCCTGAAGGATGTCCTCGCCTTTGCAGGAGGCTTCTCCAACGAAGCCTATACCTCGAGGGTTAAGGTTTTGCAAAATACCAGTAAAGAGCGTAAGATCACCGACATTTCACAAGACAATTTCTCAGGCCACCGTCCGGCAAACGGAGACAAGTACGTGGTAGAGAAAATATTGAACCGCTTCGAAAACCGTGTCAGGATCAGCGGGGCAGTGTTCAGACCAGGCGAATACCAGCTGGAGTCTAACCTGACTTTAAAACAACTGATTGGCAAAGCAGAAGGACTTAAAGAAGATGCCTTTTTAAACCGGGGTTACATTTCCAGGCTGAATGCCGACAATACCCTTGCCCTGCTCAGCTTCGACGTCGCTAAAATTATGGCAGGTACCGATCCCGACATCAAGCTCCAGAGAGAAGATAACGTAAACATTTCCTCCCTTTTCGATATCAAGGAAGAATATAAAGTTACTATACAAGGTGAAGTGCGTCAGCCTGGAACATTTATGTTCGCAGACAACATGAACCTCGAATCCCTCATTCAGATGGCAGGAGGTTTTATGGAAAGCGCTACACCCAACCGGATCGAAATTTCCAGGAGAATCAAAAACAGCAATGCCACATCAGCTTCAGCTCAATCTGCGGAAGTATTTACTGTAGATGTAGATCAGAGCCTGAAAATCAGAGATTCCAGTTTTGTATTGATGCCCTTTGACATCGTGTCGGTAAGAAGCTCAAGGGCTTATCAGGTTCAGCGCCAGGTGCGGATAGAAGGAGAAGTACTGTTTCCCGGTGTTTACACGATCACCCATAAAGACGAACGCATTTCCGACATCATCAAACGCGCAGGCGGCCTCAGCGAACTGGCTTATACAGAAGGGGCATCTCTCAAAAGAGCAGGCGGGGCAGATAACATGAACCCTGAAGATGAAAGGGAAAAACTGCGCAACCTGCAACGTCTGAAAGAAAGCGGAGCTAAAGATACCTCCAGTATCGAAACAGACCTGAAGGTCTTAAGAAGTGACATGGTTGGTATCGACTTGAAACGCATATTAAAACGTCCGCTGTCCAGATACGATCTCATTCTCGAAGATGATGATGTCATCCGGATTCCTAAACAACTGCAGACCGTCAGAGTTGTGGGCGAAGTCCTGAAGCCTAACAGTATTCTATATTTACCCGGAAAAAGCTTCAGAAGTTATATAGACGGGGCAGGAGGGTTTAGCTATAGTGCCTATAAAAAAGGGGCATATGTAGTGTATTCCAACGGTTCTGTAGCGGCAGCCAAGAAGTTTCTTTTCTTCAACAACTACCCGCAGATTAAGCCAGGCGCCGAGATTTTTGTTCCAAAAAAGGCAGAACGTGAAAGGCTGAACCTGCAAACAGTTGTAGGGCTCACTACCGGTTTGGCATCACTTGCCGCTATAGTCATTTCATTGATCCGTTAACACATACCAGTCCATGAATTCTGATAAGCAAATTTATCCGCAAACTACCCTGAAGGAGGTTGTCAACACCCTGCAATCTATTTCAGCCTATATCAAAAGTAAATGGAAATTTGTGTTGATATTCATGCTTACCGGTGCTGTTCTGGGGCTGGCCTATTCCAAATTTAAGAAACCGACCTATACCGCTATTCTTACTTTTGTGCTCGACGAAGGCGAGGGCATGGGCGGGGCACTCGGGCAATTCTCCGGTCTGGCCTCTATGGTTGGTCTGGACATTGGCGGTGGCTCAGGCGGTGGTATTTTTAAGGGAGACAACATCATGGAACTGTACAAGTCCAGAACAATGATGGTCAAAACGCTTTTGACCCCCCTCAACGAAAAGGAGCTGCTTATAGACCGCTATATCGCATTTAACGACCTGCGTAAAAAGTGGGCCGAAACACCGTCGCTAAAAAATATCAACTTTAAAATCCCGCAGGAACAGTTCACTGTACAGCACGATTCAATACTTACAGCTGTTGTCAGGCACATCAACAAAAGCATGCTTGAAGTGCTGAAGCCAGACAAAAAACTCAACATCATAAAAGTAGAAGTAGAGGCAAAAGACGAAATGTTTGCGAAGAGGCTTTCGGAAGTACTGGTAGCAGAGGTCAACAAGTTCTATTCAGACACGCGAACCAAAAACTCGACTGAAAACCTTAAGATTCTGCAGAAGCAGACCGACTCGGTAAAAAATGAACTCCGTGCCGCTATCACAGGAACAGCCGCCGCCACCGATGCCAACCCAAACATAAATCCTGCCAGGCAGGTGCTCAAGGTGCCGTCTCAAAACAGACAGATCGATGTAAAGGCAAACACCGCTATTCTTGAAGAACTCGTTAAGAATCTGGAAATATCCAAAGTCAGTTCAAGGAACAACAGACCTCTGATCCAAACGATCGATATACCTGTTCTGCCCCTTACTAAAAATCATATCGGACTAGTGCTCGGTTTAATCCTTGGCACAGTAATCGGCGGAATATTGGCAACTATTATACTTTTTGCAAAATTTGTATTTAGACTTTTGCTGAAATAAACCAAGTTCAGGAACAAATTGAAAAAAAAGGCATCTCTGCTTTTCATACTTAGGGTACTCAAAATGGGAATTTCCGTTTTGACTTTATCACTGTCTGCAAAATATTTTGGGGTGTCCATTCAGCGAGATGTATGGCTACTCGCCTTCAACTGTATCGTCGTCCTCGATCTTGCCATCTGGGGGCCACTCAATGAAACCTTCAGGGCAAAGTTTATTTTCTTCAGGGAAGAGAACGGAGAAGACGAAGCCCTGAAAAGAGCAAGGTCTGTATTGATTTTCACCAATGTCATCACGGTTGTTATTGTAGCCTTTCTTATCCTGATGCCCGAATTACTTGCAGGATTTATCGCTCCCGGTTTAAAAGGAGCCGAACTGGCGTTTCTTCTTTTCATGATCCAGGTCATTGCGCCCAGTTTCCTCTTTAATCAGATCGGGCAAATCCTCATCAGCATATTGAACGCTTACAACTCGATCTATATCCCGGAGATCTCTGGTTTCATTTCAGGCATCATTAACCTGGCAATGATCATTCTGCTGGCGCCTGTAATCGGCATTTATGCCCTGGCCTGTTCTTACTACCTCGGTCTGCTGCTGCTCATCGTTTTACTGGTTATACAGGTCAAAAAAATGAAGATCAACCTCTTCAGCCAGATGACCGCAGTCAAACTATCCGATGCCATGCCCTTTGTCCTGTTCGCACTACCGTTCTTCCTGCCATACTTTGCCGGCCAGATCGCTAACATTGTAGAAAAATCCATCGCCAGTACCATGGGTACAGGAGTTGTTTCGGTGCTCGACTATGCAAGGAAGTTTTCCGATATCCTGCTCGGGGTACTATCGAGCGTACTTACCACCATACTCGTTCCGGCACTTTCAGTCAGGTTTGCTCAAAAAGATCATACAGGCTTCTTCCAGGAATTCAGGCAGATGTATCAGGGCGGTTTACTCCTCCTTGCCGGAATTACAGCCATGTTTACTGCCTGCCCTGGCGCTTTCGTAGCTATTTTGTACGGGCAAGGCAGTATAAATACCGCAACCCTTACTCAAATCAGTACGCTTACAACGCTCTACAGCTGGTCTGCTGTAGCCGTTTTCCTGTATGCCATCATCGGCATGTCGCTCATTGCTTCCAAGAAAGGAAAAATTTATGCCCTCTACGGCATCGTTGCCCAATTGGTAATGGTAGCACTCAATCTACTCTTTTATAAAAAACTTGGCACTTATATTTTCCCACTCTCGCTGTTGGCGGCGCATTTTATGGCGGTCATACTCATTTTTAGTCATTTACCCCAACGCAAATCCCTGGCATTGATTACACTCAAATATCTGCTGCTGCTCGTATTGGTCACCACGCTTTTATATGGAATTAATGTTAGCTTCATCAAGCTAAGCTCCCCATTTTTATCGTTGCTGGCCAACGGCAGTCTGTTTCTGTTCCTGATGCTTTCCCTTATCTTTGTCTTCCGGCTGGATGAAGGGCTCGCCCTGCGCAGACTATACCAAACTCTTGCCCGGCCCCAAATAAAATGAAGCGTTTCCTAACCCTATTCCCCGCGGCAGAAAATGTGCACCTGATCAAAGATGTAGGTATGCTGCCCTTTATGATGCATCAGGAATTGGGCTACTCAGCAACGCTTGCCTGTTACAACAACGGCCATTACGACTATCTTCATACAGAAGTCAAAGGACTGAATCTGGTGTTCATTAAGCGTTTCACAGGTAACGCATTTCTGGATGGGCTTTTTTTTCTGCTGCGAAATGCACGCAGGTACAATATCCTGCAGGTCTATCACCTCACCAGGGCCGCACAAATCTGGTGCTTTTTCTTCAAGTTTATGTCTTTCGGAAGCGCGAAAACCTATCTTAAATTAGACGCCGATGATTCCATTCTGACCTTTAAGCCCTCAAAATGGACTGCGGCAATTTCCATGGCGCTCATTAAATACATAGACCTGATTACAGTAGAGAATACTGCGTACCAAACTTTTCTGAATGAACACAATACCCTTGGCAGACCGGTTGAATATTGCCCTAACGGATTCTATGACGATGGCCAGCGTAGCCCTGTCAACTTTCAGGACAAGGTCAACACCATACTAACCGTAGGCCGGATCGGAACCAGGCAAAAAGCAACGGAAGTCCTTTTGGAAGGTTTTCGTTTATTTGCCCAAACCGATGAAACATGGAATTTGGAAATAGCTGGCCCTATAGCACCGGATTTTCAGGAATACATCACCAGGTTTTTTCAGGATCATCCAAAATTGGAGAGCAGGATCGCATTCACCGGGGTAATAACGGATCGTCGGGCACTTTGGGAAAAATACAAGCGGGCAAAGATATTTATACTTAGTTCCAGATGGGAAGGATTTCCCCTGGTATTTCCGGAAGCCATGAAAGCAGGCTGTTTCATCCTATCCACTACCTTGCCGGCAGCAATTGATGTGGTGAACAATAATAAATTTGGTTCGCTTTTTCCAATTGACGAACCGGAACAGCTGGGTCGAGCGCTGACAAAGACTGCGGTAAATGAAAATACTTTGGAGCAGGCCTGTGCCGGGATCCAGCAATACGGTTATGCTAATTTTTACTGGCCTGCGATCTGCCGCAGATTAAACGAATTTTTATCCTGAGCTATGGACGTATCAGTAATCATTGTCAACTACAACACAACAGCCTTAACAAGGCAATGTATTGCTTCGGTGAAAGCTTTTACCAGGCTCAGTTACGAAATCATCTTAGTCGATAACGCCTCAAAAGACAGATCGATACTCGGGTTAGCACAAGAATTTCCCGGGCTGGTCCTTATTGCCCAAAAGGAAAATCTAGGATTCGGCAGGGCCAACAATGCAGGAATTGAAATTGCCAAAGGCAAATACGTCTTTCTGCTCAATTCCGATACCTATTTGCTGAACGACGCCATTGATGTCTTATTTCATTATATGGAACAGCCTCAACACCAACATGTCGGTTGTTCCGGAGGAGACCTTTTCGCCGAAGACGGTAACAAGCAGACCTCTTACGGCCATTTGCCCTCAATCGCAGAAGCCATCGGGGCACTTGGCTTTCTGAAGCTCAACAGAAGCTGGTTCGACCGGCACCTGAGCAGCGGTGTAAAGAATAAGGAAGACCGCATAAGGGAAGTAGGCTATATCTGTGGCGCCGACAGCTTCATCCGGAAGTCGGTACTGGAAAAAACAGGAGCCTTTGATCCGCGTTTTTTCTTGTATTACGAAGAAACCGAGTTATCCTACCGGATTAAAAAAAGCGGATACATCTCCGTACTCGTTCCTCAGGCAAAGATTGTGCATCTGGAGGGAGGCTCGCAAACCGTAAGCGACGACTTCAATTTCCGGAAGATCGAAATTTATTCAGCCAGCCGCACCCTCTATTTCAAACTATGTTTCGGACCCCTTACCGCTTTTCTGAGCAAGGTTATCTATGCGGTCCAGGCATTAATATTTTTCATTGTTAAGCGTAAAAGCGGATATTTGAAGACAGCCGGAATCATTATGCGCTCCTAACTGATGAAACAGAAGATCTTATACGTATGCACCATTCCCGCACTCGAAGCTTATAGCATCGGGCTAATCAGCGCCGCCTTCCAAAGTGAGCAGCTGGAGGTATATGCCTGTATTTTTCTGGCGGCAGGAGAGAAGAGGAATGAACATCAATTGCTGAATGCATTTGGAGTGCCTTCAGATCAGCAGGACCGGATCCTTTTCCTCAGGTTACCCAAAAGCAAAATCGTAAGAACACTTTCCGGCGGCAAACTGCTGACGCAGGTTTCCGCATATGCCAGGAGCAGGCAGATCGGGACTGTTCATTTTATTAGCCAGGACGTGATGCTTTACGGCCATTTGCAGCTATTCCAAGGCTTCAAAGTCTGGTATACCGTTCATGATCTGGTACCTCATGAAGCCAAATTGAGCCACTTTCAGCGGGCTAAACATTACTATTTCAGAATCAGGAAAGATCAGGGTCTTATGGCTCAGATACCGAACCTGGTCACCAACAGCCATCATCAGGCACAAGCGCTGAAAAGTCGCTATCCGGATAAACACATCCGTTACCACCAGATGCCCGGGCTCATTACGCCGGAAATTGAGGCCGGAACCGTAGTCCCTGCAGAACTTGAAGGCATTAGCAATTATGTCCTGTTCTTCGGTCGTATAGAACTTTACAAGGGGATAGATAAAATCTATGCGCTATTCAGCACAGATCCCGAGCTCCGTTCTGTAAAACTGGTAATCGCTGGACGGGGTGACATCTATTTCGCGCGTGACCAGGATAAAGAACAAAATATCCTTTTTCTCCATCGCTTTATCCCCGATGCAGAGATCAGTATGCTTTTCAGTAAAGCCCGCATGTTTGTCATGCCATATCAATCTGCAACACAGTCTGCGGTTAGTTCCCTGGCTTACCACTACCGCCTGCCGGTCATCGCCAGCAACATTGATGGATTGAAAGACACGGTGCTACATGAACAAACCGGGTTACTGTACCAGCCGGATGACCTTAAAGCGCTTAAAAAGCAGATACTCCGGCTAATCGGCGACAACCAATTTTACCAGCAACTGCAGGATAACATTGCGGGCCAGCCATTTTACAAGACTGCTCAGCTTGTCGCTGAGCTGGAAGAAATATATTCATTATGATTTTATTGTCGTTCCTTCTACTGGTCATCATCATGGTATCCTTTCTGGACATCATCGAATGTCCATTGAGCTTAAGGATCAGCATTCTGATCATACTCGGTGTAGTGCTTGCCCTTGTAGCAGGATTAAGGTATGGAGACCGCGATTATTTCAGCTATCTCGATATCTATGAATCTACAACCAGGCTCTTTACAGATTTTGACGCAACCGAGATCCACGGAGAACCCGGCTACCTGCTGCTCAACCGGGTCTGCAAAACACTCAGCCTGGGGCTTACCGGTGTATTCCTGATCATGTCATTTTCGAGCGTAGCACTTTGCCTCAATTTTTTCAGAAAAAATACACCTTATTTTCTCCTTGCACTGCTCATTTACTTCTCGCACGTATTTATGTTGCGCGACATGATGCAGGTCCGGGCCGGGCTCGCGGCGTCCATTTCTTTATATGCACTGCAATACATAGGCAAGCGGAAGTTTTTGCCCTTTATACTCATCATTTTGCTGGCCGCATCCATGCATACCGGGGTACTGATCCTTATATTGGCTTACCTGAGTTATCCGCTTTATCTTAAATATCCGGGTAGTGTCAAATACCTTGTGGTTCTCGGGTTCCTTATCGGGCTACTACTCAATGCAGCACTTATCGAGTACCTGGTCACGAACTTTTTTAACCTTCCCGGCGTTAGCGTTTATCTGGCAGATCCCGAATACTTCGCTTCGCTCGGTCTGCTCAATCTCGTGCTCATTAAAAATGTGATCTTGCTGGGCTTCATTATCTATTTCAGACCCCACATCAAAGACCATGTTCCACATTACGATGTTTACCTGCTATGTCTTGCGCTTGGTATTTTTTGGCTCAGCGCCTTCAACAACTTCGCGATCCTCGCCGCCAGACTGGCCACCTATTTTGCCAATGTAGAACACATCCTTTTGCCGGCATTGTTCCTCACCCGGATCAATCGCTTCCTGCTCTGGGGCATTGTCGTTGCCTACTGCCTGGTAATGTTCGTCAGTAAGTTTTCTATATTTGACGAATTAACTTACCTGTTTTTACGCTGATGCTGAACGTCGCCTTTATTTTGCCCTCTCTGGCCAACCGCGGCCCTGTGCTGGTAGCGCGCGATCTGTCTGCTGAATTGCGCAAACTCGGGCATTCCTGTACGGTATTTTACTTTGATCAGCTCGAAGCCATTGAATTTGAGGTGCCCGTACAGCAAATCGTTTACAAAAGCAAGTTTGATTTTTCCGGGTTCGATATTGTACACAGTCATGGGCTGCGTCCAGATCGGTATGTGTACAAAAACAGGCGATCTATAGCCGCTGTTACGCTGTCGACCATGCACAACATCGTTATCGAGGAATACCGTGCGGTACACAGCTATCTGTACGCCTGGCTGATACAACTGTTATGGACAAAGTCTTTGAAGCATCACGACGCACTGGTTTGTTTAAATGAGGAAATGAAAAACTATTACCTCAAATTTTTCAAGAAGAAGCCAATAACTGTGGTCTATAACGGCAGAAATATAACATCCGGTTCAGACCTGCCTTCGGCCGATATCGAACAGATCAATCAATTTAAAAAGAATCATGTCATCATCGGGTCAGCATGCCTGGTTACCAAACGAAAAGGGCTGCATCAAATCATCAATGCATTGCCCGCATTGCCGGAAATGGGATTTATGCTGATCGGAGAAGGACCGGAACTCCAGCAACTGAAAGAACAGGCAAGGCTGCTGGGTGTAGCCGACAGGTGTCTGTTTCTGGGCGCGCGTTTGCAGGCCAGCAGCTACTATCGGTATTTTGATCTTTTTGTGATGGCCTCTTATGCCGAGGGCATGCCGCTTGCCCTCTTGGAGGCCGCTGCGATGCAGATTCCGGCAGTTTGCAGTAACATTGCTGTGCTAAAAGAAATCCTGACCGAAGAACAAACCTGTTTTTTTGAGCTCGATGATACCGGCAGTTTAATCAGCGCGGTTAAAAAGCTTATGGCCGGCTCCGATGGCTATGCCACAAGGATTAAAGCCTTGTACGATGAAAAATTTACCGGCAGGGCCATGGCACTCAACTATCAGAAAGTTTACCAGAAGCTGACCACCAAAACTCAATTGATATGACCACAAGCGGATTTGCTGTACTGATTTCCGTGTACCATGCCGAAACTGCCTCCAATCTCAGGGAAGCGTTAAAAAGTATAACTACAGACCAGACCCTTCGTCCATCACAAGTTATGCTGGTGCTCGACGGCCCGGTAGGAGCGGCGCTGGAAACGGTAGTTTCTGAGTACACAACCGCTTATCCGGAAATTCTGGAAGTCCTGAGGCTGGAAAAAAACATGGGATTAGGTAATGCCCTTGCCCGGGGGCTTCAGTTGTGCCGGTACGAGTTAGTTGCCCGGATGGATAGTGATGACATTTCTCATCCCTCGCGTTTCGAAACGCAATTCCGGTTTCTAAACGCCCATCCCGAAATCTCGGTAGTTGGCTCCAATATAGAAGAATTCAGTTTTGTACCCGGCGACATGAAGGTATTTAAAACCCTTCCTGAAAGCCCGGAAGCGGTTCGCAGCTACTCCAAAAAGCGTTGTCCGGTCAACCATCCAAGCATAATGTTTAGAAAATCGGCAATACTTGCTGTCGGGAACTACAATGACGATTACAAATGTTTTGAAGATTATAACCTGTTTGCGAGGATGATGGTAAAAGGCTTTAACTTTTATAACATTCAGGAAGCGCTGCTTTATTTTCGGATCGGCAACCGCCTGGAAATGATCAAAAGAAGAAGTGGATGGTCTTACATGCTCAGCGAAGTTAGATTTTTGAAATTTGCCCGTTCCATAGGTCATTTCAACCGGATAGAATTTTTGAAGGCACTATGTATAAGGGTACCAACGAGGTTACTTCCTGCGAAAATTGTATTAAAAATCTATAGCAAATTTCTCAGGGCATAAACTTTAACTACCTTTGGCTTTATTTTTGTTAAGGCAACATTACAAACATCAATGCGAACCATATGATTAAATAATTACATGCTACATACTTTAATCTTCCTTACCAGCCTGTCGCTCGTTGCGTTCTCTATACCAGCTATAATAAATCTTGCATTTAAAAAACGGCTGTTCGATAATCCAAGTGAGCTGCGTAAAGTACATAAAAGAATTGTGCCCAACTTCGGTGGTATCGCCATCTTCACAGGGTTTTTATTCACTTCCTCCTTATTCATCCAAACAGAACTCCTGCACGAATCCAATGCTTTGGTAGCCGCCGGGCTGATCCTTTTCATGGTTGGCCTCAACGACGACATTGTTGGGCTGGGCCCGCTTAGAAAGTTTACCGTTCAGTTTGTCAGCGCATTTATCATCGCCCTTGTAGCCAATATACGCATCGATAACCTGCATGGTTTTATGGGCATAGAAGAGCTAACCTATTTCAGCAGTATCGCCCTTACCGTTTTTGTAATCGTTGGTGTAGTCAATGCCTTCAATCTAATCGACGGCATCGATGGGCTGGCGGCATCACTTGGTGTATTTGCTTGTGTAACCTTTTCTTATTTGTTCTGGAATGCCGGTTATCCCGGCTGGAGCTATCTTGCGATGGCCCTGACAGGATCGCTTATAGGGTTCCTATTTTTTAATGTCAGCCCTGCAAAGATCTTTATGGGCGATTCCGGCTCTCTTCTGATTGGGTTCGTCGTTGTTGTCCTCAGCATTAAATTCATCCAGGTAACCGGAATAACTGCTGTAAAATTCGGAGCTGTAACCATAGAATCAGCCCCGGCCTTTGTACTCGCCGTAATGATGATACCAATATTCGATACCCTTCGCGTCTTCACACTTCGCGTGCTGCGGAACCGCTCACCATTTGCAGCCGATAATAATCACCTGCATCACCGGCTTTTGTTCCTGGGTTTCAGTCACATGCAATCTACATTAGTGCTGCTCGTCACAAATTTGTTATTTGTTGTTTTAGCCGTATCTTTCCAGAATATTGGCAATACCCAATTGGTCAGTCTGCTCGTATTATCGGCACTGGCAGTAAACGGGGCCTTGTCTTTATATATAGAAAGGTTTAAAAGAAGCATCCTTCAAAGATCTAAATCTGAACCGGTAATGGTCAGAAGTTATGGGGATGAGATTCTGGATAAGATAACAGAAAATTAATTTTAATGAACAAAACATTTCGTAGGCTTGCACTATGTATTCTATTTGCTACAATCGCTCTGCAGGCCTATTCCCAGGCAGAATTATTGCCAATTGGCCATGACTTAAATAACAAAGCTGGCAAAGACATCTATTTTAACGACAAGGGGCAGACCCACACCTCATTAAAACAACTGTTCATTTCCGATTTTACGGACAGCATCAGTAAAGACAGTTTACTCAACAGATATTTTCCTGCTCCCAAAGCATGGCAATCCAGTAACTGGGTTTACAGAAAGCTTTTTTTGGAGCATCTCGTGGAGGTTAATAACGAAGATTATTCCTTTTACCTCGATTTCCTGCCCGATTTGCAAATTGGCAAGCAGGGCGACCGGAATTTATGGGTAAACACAAGGGGTTTGGAAATTGGCGGAAGGATCGGTAAAAAATTTGCGTTTACCAGTCATTTCTTTGAAGACCAGGCCAAGTTTGCCGATTACTATACCAATTCGATATTTGAAACAAGGGTAGTGCCCGGTCAGGGGAGATCCAGATTCTCAGAGACACAGTCGGTAGACTATGGCTATTCAGGAGGATCACTTTCCTATACACCTTCAAAATACATCAACGTACAATTGGGCTACGATAAAAACTTCATCGGCGACGGTTACCGCTCGCTGCTGCTGTCCGACAACTCATTCAACTATCCTTTTTTAAAGTTAACCGGAACACTTGGTAAAGTCCGCTACATGGCCATGTACGCTCAGTTTATCGATTTCTACGACGAGTACGGATCTGGAGCTCCCGGCAAGGACTACTCCTTTCCAAAGAAAAATGGCGTGTTTCATTACCTGAGCTGGAATGCCACAAAAAGGCTCAGCCTGGGCTTGTTTGAAAACGTCATGTGGGCCCAAAGAGCATTCGAATTCAGTTATGTAAGCCCGCTCATCTTTGCGCGTCCCGTCGAATTTGCCAACGGATCACCAGATAAAATGGTGCTCGGGCTAAATGGCAGCTACAAAATAGCAGACCGGTATGTGGCCTATGGGCAGTTTGTTCTCAACGAGTTTAAATCTTCAGACTTCTTTTCATCAAAAGGATCCTTTAGGAACAAGCATGGCCAGCAAATCGGAATCAAAGGTTTCGATGTGTTCAAGGTCAGTAACCTTTTTGTCCAGGCAGAATACAACACGGCCAGACCCTACACCTATTCGTCTACGCAGCACATCACCAACTACGGGCACTACAACCAGCCGCTGGCGCATCCATTTGGCGGAAACTTCAGGGAAATGCTGGGCATAGTGAACTATAGGTACAAACGTTTTGATGCCAGGCTTCAGTTAACAAGCGCTATGTACGGGTTAGACACAGAGGACAAGAACTACGGAAAGAACATTTACAAAAGCTACGACAACCGTGTATCAGACGAAGGCATATTTACCGGTAACGGTTTAAAGACCGATCTTTTATATGCCGATGCCCGCCTGGCCTATGTTTTAAACCCTAAAAATAACCTCAGGATCGAGCTTGGCTATATTTACAGAAAAGAGTCCAATGAGATCATGAACAATAAACAACAAATAGTTAATATTGGCATAAGATCTTCATTTAGAAATCTTTATACTGATTTTTAAATTCTAAATTAGAAAAACATTATTACCACAGGTATGAAATATCTTGTTTTATTCGGCTTTTTGCTTTTTACCTCCCTGCATAGTTCTTTGTTCGCGCAAACCATTCCGGTAGGCGTGCTTGAAGACGTTGAAGATGTGTACCGCAGAGACCAGTTGCTGGGATTAGATTCCCTGAACCGTTCCTTTATGATCCGCCCATTATTTATTCAATCGGAATCTGAGCAGCCGTTTAGAAAACTGATGCTTACCAGCGACGAGTATAAAGCCAAAGTCTATTTACTGCCCATCGTATTGCAGCAGCAAATGAACCACAGGCCCTTCGGAAGCAATGATGGCGCCATGATTACCAATAAGGGATACGGTGCGGTTTTTTCTGCCGGGGTATATGTGGAAGTGGGCCCGGTAAGCCTCCAGTTGAGACCAGAATATGTATATGCGGAGAATAAGAAATTCAGGAGCATCCTTGCCACTACAAATGCGGCAGATTTTGTCAGTTCTTATCAACGCTTAATGTCTAGCATAGATATGCCAGAGCGCTTTGGCGACAAACCCTATAGCAAACTTAACCTGGGTCAGAGCAGCCTGAGGGTAGCTCATGAAGGGTTTTCCTTCGGAATTTCAAACGAAAACATCTGGTGGGGCCCCGGCACCTTCAATTCGCTCCTTATGAGCAACAATGCGCCGGGTTTTGTACACTTTACCTTAAATACCGTGAAACCTCTGGAAACCCCTGCAGGTAATGTAGAGGCCCAGTTGATCCTTGGTACTCTAAAGTCATCGGGTGTCAGGTTGCCAGAACAGCTTAATCTGGATTCCAAACATGAAAGTAACAGGCAAATTGCGGGGTTCGCCATTACCTACCAACCCAAATGGGTAGAAGGACTGTACCTTGGTTTTGACCATACCAGCGTAACCAACAAAAAGAAGAATAAAAAGGAGTGGCCCGAGGCACAACTTTATGTGTCTAATTTGAACAAAAATCAGAATGCTGATAATTACAGCTCGTTCTTTGCCAAATGGGTAATGCCGGAAGCTAAAGCTGAGTTCTATCTGCAGTACGGTTTTAAAAAATATAATTTTGAATTGCCTGCTACCAAGACCGAGCCATCCGCTCAGCACTCTGACAACATCAGGGCATACATCGCTGGTTTCAGTAAATTGATCCCGACCAATAGAGAAGACGATGAATTCATTAAAGTGGGCGTAGAGCTTACCGAGATGAACAACAAAAACGTCCGGAACCTTTATCCATGGCCAAGCTGGTACAACAGCTACGTAGTAACCGATGGCTATACCAATAAAGGTCAAGTGCTCGGTGCAGCTGTCGGTCCTGGTGGGAGTATGCAAAGTCTGGAAGTAGCCTGGGTAAAAGGCTTCAAGCGGATTGGTTTTCAGGTAGACCGAATGGTACAGAACAACGACATGTTTTATTCCATGAGACCCTATACGGCCGATATCAGAAGACACTGGGTAGAATTTGCGTTAGGGGGCAAAATTGACTGGGAATTCAATAGATTCCTGATCAATAGTAAGCTGACCTATATCAGGTCACTAAATTATCAGTATATGTTTGACCGCCCTGCAGATCGGTATAAAGACTTCTGGGACTGGAATAAACAAGACGCTCAAAATCTGCAGCTAAAACTCGGAGTGATGTATCGCTTCTAAAACAATCATATGAAAACAAAGATCGTTTACGTATCACTCCTATTGCTCTCGATCTTGTCAATTGGCCAGGCACAGACGGTACCTGTTGGTTTGCTGGATAATTCAGATGATTATTACCGCAGGCAGCAACTGCTGGGCAATGACACCTCTTCGTTTATGATCCGCCCGATAAAAGTAAACGGCGCGGAAGAGTTGAACAGGGAGCTCTTCAGAAGCTGGAATGGAAAGTTGACGCTTCATGCACTACCTATCGTATGGCAACAACAATATAACTCAGATCATCCTTACGGAATCAACGATGGAGCTATGATTCCTGCTAGAGGTTATCAAACATTGTTTTCGGGTGGGGTTGCGGCTAGACTGGGGCCAGTGACTATCAATTTGAGGCCAGAGTTTGTATTTGCAGAGAATAAGGATTTTACTGAAGTATTGGAGGCGAAGAATTCCGAGTTTATAAAACATCAATATGCTAGCCTGTTAAATGTGATCGATTTACCAGACAGATTCGGCACGAGGAGTTATACTAAAGTAAACTGGGGACAGAGTAACATTAGGTTGAATTTGGGTCCCGCTTCGATCGCTCTTTCTAATGAAAATCTTTGGTGGGGTCCGGGAACACGTAATTCGCTATTAATGACAAATAATGCGGCTGGTTTTGAACATATCTCTTTATCTACTATGCGGCCTATCCAAAGTCCGATCGGTTCCTTTGAAGCGCAAATTATTGGTGGAAAATTGGAAAATACAGGCATCACCGGTCAGTACCTTGGGAACCGTCCAAAACTTAATGACTGGAGATATCTTTCGGGTATTAATTTAAATTATCAACCCAAATGGATTTCTGGCCTTTATTTGGGTTTGCAACGTTCCTTTATCGTTTACCAGAGTCAAATGGGGAATGGTTTTGGAGATTATTTCCCATTTTTTACTTCGGTAACTAAAAATAGCTTTAGCGTCGAAGACGGGGGGGCTGACAAAGAAGATTTAAAACAGAGAGATCAAATCATTTCACTTTCTGCTCGCTGGTTACTTCAAGATGCCAAAGCTGAAATATATGTGGAATATGGGCGGGAAGACCATTCGAAGGATTTAAGAGATTTTGTCGTCGAACCTGAGCATGATAGGGCATATGTGTTTGGATTCAGAAAGCTTTTTGACATAGGCGTCATTGAGGGGCAAATTCAAGCTGGTATAGAGTTTACTCATTTTGAAAATTCTATCTCGTCTGTCGTCAGAGCTCCGGTTATTTGGTATGCACATACTCAGGTTAGAGATGGCTATACGAATAAAGGCCAGCTTTTGGGTGCAGGAATCTCCCCAGGTAGTAACGCTCAGACATTCGATTTAAATTGGGTCAATGCTTGGGATAGGATTGGGTTTCGGGTTGAAAGAATAACTCATAATAACGTTTTGTACGATCGCGAATTTGTAAGAAATAAAGGAGATAAGCGAGAGTGGTCTGATATTGCATTCACGGGCAGATATGATAAAGAGCTTGGCAGGTTTATATTCAATTCTCAGTTTACTTATGTCAAATCCACTAACTATCAATGGGTTGTGCGTGAGTCAAATGAAGGTTCGCCCAAAAATATTCAAATGCGCCTAGGAATAATGTATCGTTGGTAGTTAAGCTAATTCGTTGTTTCTTAATAACCCGCTTTCAATAAGTCTCGCAAAATATTTAGACTGTGGAACCCGTTTCAATCCTTCGAGATGTCTCACATGATGAATATCGGTGCCGATAAAGTCAATCATATCCTTTTCAATTAGCTTTTCTGCGATCGATCTTACATGTTTACCGTAGTGGTCTGTCAGGGAAAGGGCGTTCACCTGAAGGTCAATGCCCATTTCTTTAAGCCTTGAGTAATATTTGAAATCTCTATGGAAAAACAAATATCGCTCAGGATGTGCCAATACAATCTGATAGCCCTTTATTCCCAGTTCGAAAAATACTTCCTCTATGTCATGAGGTCTAGATATTTGGCTAAATTCCACCAAAAGTCTATTGCCAGGTAGCGGCATTACTGTCCCATCATTTACTTGGTTCTTAAATTGTTCATCCATAAAGTACTCAGAAGAAAGATTTAAACTTATGCCTTCGGGCAACTGCCCGTCAAGCATAGCATAAGCCGTCTTTAAGCTTTCATGGGTATTAGGATGAATATCCTGCAAAGTATGAGGTGTCGTGTAAAGTTTTGAAAAGCCTAAATTGAGTAAGCCTTTCATAATTTGTATACTATCATCTACATCTTTTGCTCCGTCATCCACCCCAGGAACTAGATGCGAATGCATATCTGTTCCGATAGCACTAAAATCTTCATACTTTTGTTTACTGGAACGCTTAAAAAACATCATCATCGTTGGGAATTTAATTTATTTCGAAGATATGCTTTTTGATTGTTTTATTATGGCATCTTTTTTGCTAATAGGGCGATGCATCACCAAGTTAATCTAAACTACCATTATTCGGGCTAAATTAACATTTAAATAAAACATAGAATATACTATTAATATTTACCTTTGCCAAAAAACATACTAACGCATAAAGTCGCTTATGAGAAAAATTTTTTACTTAATGCTTACAATTATTGTTTTAAGTAGTTGTGGTGTTAAATATAAGTCTGTACCCTATTTCACAGACCTGCCTCCTGATTCCACCATTCGGCAACAAATAAACAATCAAACAGTTTTAAAAATTCAAAACGGCGATATTCTCGCTCTAACTGTTTCAAGCTTGAACATCGAAGCGTCTGCGCTTTTTAATCTTGGAAATACGAGTTCAGTTCAAGGCGCTACAACTCCGAACGGTAATCCATCGTTAACTTCCAATGGATTTCTCGTTGATCAAAAAGGCGACATTCAATTGCCAATGATCGGATCCTTGAAAATTGAAGGGTTAAGCGTCGAAGACGCAAGAGCTTTGATTGAAAGTAAACTAATGCCTTTCCTAAAGGAGCCGGTAGTCAGTTTAAGATTAGTAAATTTTAGAGTGTCTGTTCTTGGAGACGTTGCCAAACCCGGCGTTTACCAGTCAAATAATGAAAAGCTTACTGTTTCTGAAGTCCTTAGTTTAGCTGGTGATCTAACTATAACTGCGGTGCGACAAAACATTTTGTTAGTTAGAGAAGAAAATGGACAACGCCAGTTTATAAGATTAAACCTTCAAACTAAGGACTTATTCAATTCTCCGTACTATTATTTACGGAATAACGATGTCATATATGTGCAGCCAGGGAATGCTAAATATGCAAGCGTTGATTCATCTTATAGAAATGTAAGTATTGTGTTGTCGGCCTTGTCGGTTATCGCATTAATAATATCAAGGTTATAACGAATGAAAGCGATTGATTTACAAAACGAAGTTGTAGTTAGCAATAACGATGAAACAACTAGTATCAAAGATACTGTTAACAAATTTCTCTATAAATGGCCTGTCTTTGTCATTGGCATTACATTTTGTGTTGGCTTGGGCCTCATTTATTTAAGGTATGCTAAGCCCATTTATGAAGTAAAAAGCACTCTCCTAATTAAAGACAACAAGAAAGCAGGTGGTGCGGGTAGTGATGTGATGAAGGAATTAGATATTTTCAGCAGTTCAAAAGTGGTGGATAATGAGATCGAGATTTTGAAGTCTAAAACACTGATGCGGACAGTTGTTGAGAGATTAAGTCTCGATATTCAATATCAGACAGACGGCAGAATAAAGTCTAGCAACATATATATATCAAAGCCTATAAAGATTTCCGCATCTGCAATTGATAGTCAATATTTTGGGCATAGCTTTGTAATTACATTTCCTAATATAAGCACTTTTATGCTAGAAGATAAGGAGACTGGGAAGAAGGTTTCAGGACCCCTAGGTGTTCTGCATAAAAATGTTTTTGGTATTTTCAAAGTAGATAAGACTTCTTATTTTGAAAAATATAAAAATGCAATGCCTACAGTGGAGTTTAAAGATCCAGCGGTTGTCACTGATAATCTCTTAGCGGACTTAACTATCTCATTGAGTGGTAAGCTTTCAACAGTTTTAGATATTTCGCTGAAAACGAGTGTGCCAGAGATGGGCGCAGATATTCTGAGGACTCTGATATTAGTTTATAATGAAGCTGCACTTTTAGATAAGAATAGGACAACTCAAAATACAATAAAGTTTATTGATGACAGATTAGCTCTGATTACGGGAGAGCTAACAGAAGTAGAAAAAGATGTTGAGGGTTTCAAGAGTAGCCAAGGGTTGACAAATATAAGTTCGGAGGCCACCCTTTACTTGGAAAATGTGAAAGCAAATGATGCAAGGTTAAACGAAAATAATTTGAAAATTAGCGTTGTAGATGAGATTGAACGTTATTTAAAATCTAATACTTCAGATCAACAGGTTCCCAGTACTCTTGGAATTGATGATCCTGTTCTTTTGAGCCAGATAGCTCAATTGGCGGACCTACAACTAAAGAAAGATCAGTTGCTCGCTACAACCCAACCCAACAATCCGCTTCTGGTCCCAGTTGTAAATCAGATCGAAAGAACAAAAGAAAGTATAAAGGCAACAGTTCAAAGTATTAAGACATCACTAGTGACCACTAAGTTGGCGCTTGAAGGCTTCAATGAAACTTATCAAAAATCTATTAAAAAAATTCCCACACAGGAGCGACAGTTCATTAGCATTGAGCGTCAGCGGTCGATAAAGGAAAGCTTGTATCTGTACCTTCTACAGAAAAAGGAAGAAACCGCTATATCATTTGCTTCCTCAGTCGAAGACAGCAGGGTTGTTGATCAACCATACTTTCAGAAGAAACCTGTGCAACCTAGAAAGCCTATGATCTACTTTGCGGCTTTAATTGCAGGTTTAATCTTACCTATCTGCTATCTATATATTAAAGAAACGTTCAATAGTCGCCTAAATTCCCCATCTGATCTTTCAAAATTGACAGATGCCCCTGTTTTGGGTGAGATTTTCTTTGATGATACATCAGAGGCAATTGTGGTTCATCCCACAAGTAGAAAGGCGATTGCAGAGCAGTTCAGAGCTGTAAGAACCAATATGCAATTCCTCAACCGGAAAGCAAAAACTGGGCTTGGTAATGTAACACTGGTTACATCGAGTATGTCAGGTGAAGGAAAAAGTTTCGTCGCGACAAACCTTGCTGCAGCGTTGGCTATTGGAGGTAAAAAAACTGTATTGATCGAATTAGACTTAAGGAAGCCAAAGGTGAGTAAATATATGAATCTACCAAACAAATTGGGCTTGAGTAACTATTTAATAGGCCAGGCAAAAATGGCCGATATCGTCCAGCAATCGACTGTCAACTCTAATCTATTTATCGTAGGATCCGGACCGGTTCCTCCTAATCCGTCAGAACTCATAGTCCAAACGGAAACCACAGAGTTTATACAATATTTGAAGGAAAACTTCGATGAGATTATAATTGACACACCACCTGTGGGTCTCGTTACCGATGCGCAAATATTAGCAAATCATGCAGATTCAAGCATTTATCTTGTTCGCCAACATGTGACTTTTAAGGAGCAGATAAAAATTCTAGACAAATTGTATAAGGAAAGTAAGTTTCCGAGACTCAATATCATTTTCAATGGGGTTATTGCGAAAGGAAGTTACGGTTATGGTTATGGCTATGGTTACGGATACTATTCAGATGACGAAAGAGAAACGTCATTTTCTCTAAACACAATTTGGAAAAACCTTAAACAGCGACTTTAAAAAAAACGTAATGTTAGAAAATATAAAAAATTCGAAAATTGCAACAATTGGCCTTGGGTACGTCGGTCTTCCATTGGCAGTGGCATTTGCAAAAAAATATTCTGTAGTCGGTTTTGATATTAATCAAACCAGAATTGAGTCAATTCGTGACGGTATTGACAGTACATTGGAGATTGAGCCAGATGAGTTAAAATCGGTAATAGTCACCGAACCTAAGGGAACAGGGCTTTACAGCACCAATCAACTGAATGACTTAAAAGATTGCAATATTTTTATTATTACCGTCCCAACACCGACAGACAAACACAACAGACCGGACTTAACTCCACTCTACAAAGCAAGTGAGACAGTTGGTAAGGTGTTAAAGAAAGGTGACATTGTCGTATATGAATCTACGGTTTACCCTGGTGTAACAGAAGACGAATGCATTCCTGTCCTTGAAAGAGTGAGTGGATTGAAATATAATGAAGACTTTTTTGCAGGCTATTCGCCAGAGCGGATCAATCCAGGTGATAAGGAGCATACGGTCACCAAGATTTTAAAAGTGACCTCAGGATCAACTCCAGAGATAGCTGAATTTGTTGATCAACTTTATAAGTCAATTATAACAGCAGGAACACACAAGGCAAGTTCAATCAAGGTTGCTGAGGCTGCTAAAGTGATCGAAAATTCTCAGAGGGATATTAATATTGCTTTCGTAAATGAGCTTAGTAAAATTTTTAACCGAATGGGTATTGATACTCATGAGGTGTTGGAAGCGGCAGGGACGAAATGGAACTTTTTGAAATTCAGACCAGGCTTAGTAGGCGGTCACTGTATAGGTGTAGATCCTTATTATCTGGCGCAAAAGGCACAGGAGTTAGGTTATCATCCGGAGATTATACTTGCCGGTCGTCGTTTAAATGATGAAATGGGTTCTTATGTTGCTCAGGAAGTAATCAAATTGATGATTCACAAAGATATTCAGGTCAAGGGATCCAATATTTTGATTTTAGGATTTACATTCAAAGAGAACTGCCCCGATGTTAGAAATACTAAAGTGATTGATATCATTAATGAGTTGAAAACATACAACACTAATATAACGGTGTACGACCCATGGGCTAAACCTAGCGAAGTGCTTCACGAATATGATTTAGAGACATCTAATAATTTTTCACAGATAAAACAGAAGCAATTTGATGCTGTAATATTGACAGTAAGCCATGAAGAATTTAAAACTCTAGATCTCGCGGAAATTAAATGTGATAACTGCGTGGTATATGATGTTAAAGCATTTTTAAATAAAGAAGAAGTAGACTCTAGATTATAAGATAATGTACGAAAAACAATTTCACACAACCTCATTAGCTGAAAGTTCGTTTCTTGTTACCGGAGGTGCTGGATTCATTGGGTCTAACCTTGTTGAATATTTATTGAAATACGGTGCTAAAAAGGTTAGAGTGTTGGATAATTTGTCTAACGGCTATTACGAAAACATTGAACCTTATATAGGCCTATCGAATTTTGAATTTGTTAAGGGAGATATCAGAGATATTGAAACATGTAAATCTGTACTTTCGAACATAAATTATGTAACTCATCAAGCCGCTTTAGGATCAGTGCCAAGATCGATTTCAGATCCAATTACATCCAACGATGTTAACATTACTGGATTTTTAAATGTCCTGACAGCTGTTAAAGATTCTAATACAGTGAAGCGTTTTGTTTATGCGGCTTCTTCTTCTACATATGGTGACAGTAAAGCGCTTCCTAAACAAGAAGGTGTGGAAGGTAATCCATTATCGCCATATGCTGTGACAAAATTAGTCAATGAGTTATATGCAGATGTATTCAGTAAGGTATATGGCTTGCACTCTATTGGGCTTCGATACTTTAACGTCTTTGGCCCCAAACAAAACCCGGATAACCCTTATGCGGCAGTAATCCCGATATTTTGCAAAGCATTCTTAGAGGGTGAAGCACTTAAAATAAATGGAGATGGAGAGACTAGCCGTGACTTCACTTTCGTGGAAAACGCTGTCCAGGCAAATATTAGGGCAATGCTATACGACAATCTGGGAAAACATGAAGTGTTCAATATGGCGTGTGGTGATCAAATAAGTTTAAATGAGCTAGTGACCATGTTGCGAGATATAAGTTCTAAGGATGTTGATGTTATCTATGGGCCTGAACGCCCGGGAGATGTGAAACATTCTCGTGCGGATATTTCGAAAATATCGAATGTTTTAAAGTTTAACCCCCAAGTAAAATTCAAAGAAGGGCTGGCAAGAGTATATAACTACTACGCTCAAATCAATTCTTAAAATGACATATCCTGAAGGGGTCCAAAGTTCCGATCGCATCGACCATCAAGATGTTAGACTGAGAAAGGAAGGCGATAGTCCTGTAGAACTTGAAAATCTAAAGCGAAGCACTGTTTTAAATTCAGTTTCAAGTGTATTAGATGTGCTCTCTAAATTAATTGTTGGGTTTGTACTGAATCCGTTTATTGTTGCAAGTCTTGGAGCTACGTTGTTTGGCGTTTGGCAAGTTATTAGTCAACTTAACTCGTACATGGCAACTGCCGATGTCCAGGCCGGCGCATCACTAAAATTCATATTGGCAAAAGAGAGAACAACAAGCACAGAATTTGAATTAAAAAAGGCTGTATCTTGTGCATTGTACTCAAATTTATTCTTTTTGCCGCTTTTCTGTATCGTTGGTGCTTTGGTTGTTTGGTTTGCACCAATTCTTTCAAAAGTCACGGTTGAACAATTTCCGATAGTCCGAGGCGCATCTGCTTTATTGGTGTCAACTTTTGTTGTAACTCAGATGTTTTTTCTTTATGAGTCGACCTTGCATGGGATGAACTTAAACTATAAGAGAATTGGCATAAGAGCGGTTATTATAATTATGACGGGAATCGGAAGCGCTGTTGTTTTGTATGCCGGATGGAGCATCATCGGCCTTGCTCTGGTTCAATTCATTTCAGCTATCGTTATTGGGTTATCGTTTGTATGGATTGTAAAGAGTAATATTCCCTGGTTTGGATTTGTAAAAGTAGAAATTAGAGAGATTATTGCTTTTGTAAAAGTAAGTGGTTGGTTTATGTTGATGAAGTTTGCCGCTTTATTTAATAGCTCCATTGATATGATTTTGCTTGGTTATTTCGCAGGCCCCAAATTTGTTGCGGCGTATGCAATATCAAAATATGCTGTCACAGCTGGGTCGAACTTAATTACGACAGCTTTATCTGCTGGCACTATTGGCCTTGGCAAATTTATAGGAGAGCGCAATTTTGAGAAAATAGTATTAGCCAGAAAACAATTTCTTATGTTTCAATGGGTCTTATTTTTTGTTTTCGGAACTCTGATTTGTATGTTTAATAGATCATTTATAGGCCTATGGACTAATAAAGAGCTATTTTCTGGACAATTAAACACTTTGCTAATAGTCATTGTCGCACTTTTGAATGTAATTATCCAATTTGATGGCTCTATTATAAATATTACACTCAATCTTAAGCGAAAAATTCTTTTTCTTTTTTTATCAGCGACTGTGACCGTTGTTTGTGTCTCATTGTTAGTGCCAATTTATCAGACAACCGGTCTGTTAGTTGGAATGATTTGTGGTAATTTGGTCATCATATATGGTACAGAAAAGATTGTAGCCTCAGTCTTGATCTCAAAGAACCTGTTGATCGATTTGTTTCTTAATAAGAAAGCATTGATAACGGTTTGCATGTTACTATTGGTGAGCTATTTTTCTCGTGATCTCCGGCTTAGCAGTTGGTTATCTTTAGCTCTAACGGCTGTTGGAGTATGTTTAGTTTTAGCACCCTTTATATGGTTCATTATGATTAATAAAATGGAAAGACACTCATTACTGTCTTTATTAAATAACTTTAAGAAAAAAAAAGTATAATATGTTAGAATTACGTGATAAATCTCTACTTATAACTGGAGGAACTGGTTCGTTGGGAAAAGCATTAACCTCCCACATCTTAAAATCGAATCCAGACATCAAAAGACTAGTTATTTTCTCTCGAGACGAGCAAAAGCAGTTTCAAATGGCTCAAGATTATCCTAGTGATAAATTTCCTCAGCTGAGGTTTTTTATTGGTGATGTGCGGGATAAAGATCGATTGACTCGCGCCTTTAAGGGCATCGATTACGTGATTCATGCTGCTGCTATGAAACATGTGCCTATAGCGGAGTATAACCCCGATGAGTGTATAAAAACAAACATCAATGGTGCTCAAAATGTAGTGGAAGCTTGTCTTGAGAGTGGTGTGGAAAGGGTAGTTGCGCTTTCTACAGATAAAGCCTGTGCTCCGATTAATTTATACGGAGCGACGAAACTTACGTCTGATAAACTCTTTGTTGCTGCTAATAATATTCGGGGTAATAATCCGATACGTTTCTCTGTTGTGCGTTATGGAAATGTAATGGGATCTAACGGGTCAGTGATTCCCTTTTTTTTGAAAAAAAGAAGTGAAGGAAGCCTGCCAATTACTGATCCTAATATGACTAGATTCAATATTTCGTTACAAGGTGGAGTAGATATGGTTATGCATGCGATGGAACATGCCTGGGGAGGAGAAATCTTCATTCCTAAAATTCCTTCCTATAGGATTACAGACGTTGCAAATGCGATAGCTCCGAATTGTAGTCAAGTAGTTGTTGGAATCCGCCCAGGCGAAAAAGTACACGAAGAAATGATCACGCCTTCTGACTCTTTTTATACTTATGATTTAGGGAAATATTACACAATTCTTCCGGCAACCCATAAATGGGATTTAAACAATTTTATTAATGAATTCAGTGCTTCACTAGTTAAACCAGGGTTTGCCTACAATTCTGGTGAAAACACAGAATGGGAAACCGTTGATAGTTTAAGAGTTTTAATTAAAGCACATGTAGACCCCACATTCGAATGCTAGACCAAGAAAAGATTATCCCGTATGGTCGTCAGAACATAACTGAGGAAGATATTCAGGCTGTAATTTCGGCTCTAAAATCAGATTATCTAACGCAGGGGCCTAAAATCCAGGAATTTGAGGAGGCTTTTGCTGAATACGTCGGAAGCAAATATGCTGTAGCGCTAGCAAATGGTACCGCTGCTTTACATTTATGCGCACTCGCCTTAGGTGTAAAAGCGGGAGAGAAAGTAATTACTACTCCGATCACTTTTGCGGCTTCTGCTAACTGTGTGAGATATTGTGGTGGTGAAGTTGTGTTCGGCGATATTGATCCTGAAACCTATCTGCTTGATATAAATTCTGTAAGGCTATTACTTGAATCCTCTCCTAAGGGAACATACACAGGAATTATTCCTGTAGATTTTGCTGGAAGAGCAGTAGATCTCGAAGAGTACAGAACATTAGCTGATGAATATAATTTGTGGCTTATTGAGGACGCCTGCCATGCGCCTGGTGGTTATTTTGTTGATCAGTCTGGAGTCAAGCAACTATGTGGAAACGGGGTCTATGCCGATTTAGCAATTTTTTCTTTTCATCCGGTTAAGCATATAGCATCAGGTGAAGGTGGAATGATCACCACGAATGATAGGAGTCTGTACGACAAGTTGCTTATGCTGCGGACTCATGGTATAACAAAGCAGGCTGATTCATTTACAAATAATATTGATTTTGCCTCCGGGAAAGAGGGTACAAAGCACTATCCGGGATGGTATATGGAAATGCAAGCGCTTGGCTATAACTACCGTATTACTGACTTTCAGGCTGCATTAGGATTAAGCCAACTGGCCCGTGCAAATTCCGGCTTGCAACGAAGAAAAGAAATAGCAAAAAACTACGAAACTGCATTTGTCGGAAAGCAATACATAAAAGGTCAATCAGGCTATCAGAACGGTCATGCTTACCATTTATATATTATTGAGGCTGAAAATAGAGTAGGGCTCTATGACTATCTTAGAGAACATAAGATCTATGCTCAGATTCATTACATTCCGTGTCATCTCATGCCATATTACAGAGAACTTGGCTGGAAAGAAGGCGACAAACCTGTTGCAGAAAACTATTATAAATACTGTATTAGCTTGCCAATGTATCCAACGTTAACTGACCATGAGCAAAAATACGTAATTGAAAAAATCGATACCTTCTACAATGGCTAATCTGGCGATAATTCCGGCGAGAGGGGGGAGCAAAAGAATTCCTAAAAAGAACATCAAAGATTTTCTTGGGAAACCAATCATTGCCTATTCAATTGAAGAGGCAATAAAATCGGACCTATTTGATGAGGTAATGGTTTCTACGGATGATATTGATATTGCAACTGTAGCAAGAAGCTATGGTGCATCTGTACCGTTTCTTAGAGGCAAAGAGAATGCAGACGATTTTGCTACCACTCTAGATGTTTTGAAAGAAGTCGAGCGAAATTATCTGGAACTGAATAAAACCTTTGATCTGATTTGTTGTCTGTATCCAACTGCGCCATTTATAACGAGTGAAAAACTTTCAGAAGGCAGGAGTTTACTTATTAATGAATCTTTCGACGTAGTGTTCCCTGTTGTGGCTTTTTCTTATCCAATTTGGAGAGGCGTTGAAATTACAGCAGGGAAAACACAGATGGTTTGGCCGGAACATATAAATCATAGATCACAGGATCTTCGGCCAGTGTATCACGATGCAGGTCAGTGGTATTGGTATAATCCAAAGAATGTGGGCAAATCGCTTTTTACCGATAATACTGGTTCAATTGTATTAAAGGAGGAAGAAGTGCAAGATATTGATACTTATTCTGATTGGGTATTAGCAGAAATGAAATATAATATGCGACATGAGAAGTAAAAAAATATATATACGGGTCGACGGAGGGAATCAAATAGGATTAGGTCATCTAGTGCGTTGTTTTGCATTAGCAAAGATGATACAAAGCGACTTTGTAATTATTTTTGTTTGTCAAGTATTGCCAGATTCCTTTATACATGAAATAAAAGAGTCAAAATTCTTATACATAGCTCTTAATGACGAGCCTGATTTTTTCACATTGATAAATCCTGAAGATATTATTTTGTTGGATGGATATCATTTTAATACTCATTATCAACGCCATATTAAGCAAATCGGATGCAAACTGATTTGCATAGATGATATTCATGAAAATGAATTTTATGCAGATCTTATAATCAATCATGCGCCAAATGTATCAATAAAGGAATACAGCGCACAACCCTATACGAAATTTGCGTTAGGCTTGGACTATGTTCTTTTACGACCGACGTTTTTAGAAAAGGCCAAGATAACCAGAGAACCGGAAGTAATTAAGACTGTTTTTGTCTGTTTTGGAGGATCGGACAATAAGAATATAACAAAGTATGTAGCTGAAATACTTAAAAAAGACGCCAGATTTTCAAAAATTATTCTCGTGACGGGCGCTTCTTATGTTTTTGGGGAACAGCTTTTAGTGCTAGCTGAAAACGATCCAAGAATCAAAATTTATAACGCCATAAATTCCGATCTTATGTGCGGGTTGATTGAAAGTGCTCAATTAGCTATTGTGCCTGCGAGCGGAATTCTTCAAGAAGTTTTAGCTGTGGGCGTTAAAGTAATTTCTGGCATGTACGTTGAAAATCAAAGTAATATATTTAATAATTATAAAAAATTGAACGCATTTGAAAGTGCGGGTCGCTTTACGCAAAATGCCATATTGAATGCAATAGAAAGATCATTTGATAATTGGAATAAGACCTATCCAAGGTTTATTGATGGTAAGTCAGGAGAAAGGTTAAAAAAAATGATTCTGGAATTATAATTATATGAAATTAGCTTTACTGTTATCGGGAAATCTAGGGCTCGAAATTTTGCAGCAACTTGTTAGGAGTACCAACATCGAATTCGTTGCAACTGACCTCAATTCGGGTGCTATTATAGCACAATGTGAAAAGTATAATATTCCAATTTTCATTGGCAATCCCAGAAAGGGTCGATTACATAGCTTTGCCAGCGAGTTCGAATGCGAAACACTGTTATCAATTAATTATTTGTTTCTGATCGAAAACGACGTGATTAACTTATTTAAAGTTCCTATTAACTTTCACGGTAGCCTACTACCAAAATATAGAGGAAGAACGCCTCATGTATGGGCAATCATCAATAATGAACGGGAATGTGGGATAACCGCCCACTACATGGATTCCGGCTGTGATACAGGTGATATTGTAATGCAGAGAAAAGTCGCGATAGATGCAAATGATACAGGTAATGATTTATTGTTAAAGTACGTTTCGTTATATCCCCAAATGGTCAGAGATATTCTATATCAAATAGAAAACGGTGATTTACAAAAATATGTGCAAAATGAAAGTTTAGCAACATATTACGGAAAGCGGAGTCCCGAAGACGGACAGATAAACTGGAACTGGCAAAAAGAGCGAATTAGAAACTGGGTACGAGCATTATCTCATCCTTACCCAGGATCTTTTACATATATTAATGGGATAAAAATAATCATTGATGAGATTGAATTCTCAGATGTCGGTTATGATTTTGCCATTCCAAATGGTTGTATAATCAATAGTGAACCTTTACTTGTCAAAACTCCGAATGGAGCGGTTCTACTGAAGACAATGAGAGATAGTGAATTAAAGAAAATAATATTTAAAGATAACATATTAGGAAATGAAGATAGATCACTTTGAAATTAATGAAGACAGTCCTGCTTTCATTATTGCTGAGCTTTCTGCAAATCACAATGGTAGTTTAGATGTGGCAATCGAAACTATTAAGGCAGCAAAGAGAGCTGGTGCTGACTGTGTTAAATTGCAGACATACACTGCCGACACAATTACAATCGATTCTGATAAAGACGATTTCAAACTCAAGCAAGGAACAATTTGGGACGGGAAAACTTTTTATAAGCTTTATCAGGAAGCCTATACACCTTGGGAATGGCATGAGCAATTGTTCAACGCAGCTAGACAGGAAGGCTTAATTTGTTTTTCATCGCCCTTTGACTTTACAGCCGTAGACTTTTTGGAAAGCCTAAACACACCTGCTTACAAAATAGCTTCATTTGAGATAACCGATATACCATTGATCGAATATGCTGCGTCGAAAGGAAAACCTATCGTCATATCCACAGGAATTGCAGAGATCGAAGATATTGAATTGGCGGTTGCAGCTTGTAGACGAGTGGGAAATCATCAGATTGCATTGCTAAAATGTACCTCTAGTTATCCCGCACCTATCGAGGAAGCTAACTTAATCATGGTGAAGGACCTAGCAGAGCGGTTCGACGTTATTGCTGGCCTTTCCGATCATACGATGGGCAGTACCGCTCCTATCGTAGCCACAGTTTTTGGGGCAAAAATTATTGAAAAGCATTTTATACTGGATCGTTCAATCGGGGGCCCGGATGCTTCTTTTTCAATGAACGAACAAGAATTCGGTGATATGGTTAAAGCGGTCAGACAGGCTGAAAGTGCAGTTGGAGCTGTAAATTATAAGCTTACAGAGAAGCAAAAGAAGGGACGGGAATTGTGCAGGTCTCTGTATGTAACTGAGGATATTAAGGAAGGAGAGATTATTACCAGAGCCAACGTGCGATCGATAAGGCCTGGCTTTGGATTACATCCAAAGTATTATGAGCAGATTTTAGGGCAAAAGGTCTGTCGGCCTTTAGAAGCTGGGTCCCGGTTTAGTCTAAAAGACATAAATAATGATTAAAAAGAAGAATATTTTACTTTGTGGCGTCTTGCCAGACCCTTGGATTGAAGTGGGACGGAGCCTCGAACAAAATGAATATATAATCAAGTACTGGATTGGATGGGATACTGAAGATTCAAAAAAGAGAGTTACAGATCTTTTCAAGGAGGTGACCTTTCTAGAAAATTATAAAGCGTGGAAAGGCTTTAACGTAAATGAGGACCGGGTAACTTTAAAGAATAATGTAAGTATACCACTAAGTTTCTGGACAACGCTTTCTCAAGAAATAAGGATTGCTTTAAAAATGTTTGATCGATTGGATTCAGATGGTCATTCTTTCAACTTTATGCAACGAGAAGATTTTTTATATGATCTGGTTTCGATCTGGTTCGACAGATTAATAAGCTACGAGATAGATTTCGTAATCTTTTCTGTAGTCCCCCATCGAGGATTTGATTATATTCTTTATTTGGTTGCCAAGTTCCTAAACAAAGATGTACTTATGTTCAAGCACACATATATTGCTAGTGTTGTTTCCCCGATAGAAGATATTAGCGGAGGAACCATCCCAATGGAGGAATCTAATCCCTTCGCGATTGATGTGTTTAATTTGCTTAAGGACAAAGCAATAAGTTATCAGACTGAGATTTCTGAAGAAGCGATAGTTCCGACTTATATGATTGAGCAGAAAAGCACAAATAACCTTCAAGGTGTATTTAAGTCCTTCTTCTGGCATCTGCTACCGAAAAATGCGTTTAAGGAGTCGTTAGTATCTTTACGTTATCGTTTTAAGAATCCATACAAACATAGCCCTCTCAATGTGCGCATTGCTTATAAAAATTCGTTTCTAAATTTAAGTAGACTTAGGCGGTTAAAAGCAGAGTATCATAAACGAATTACCAACGTGAATTTAGACGATGGAAAGAATTACTTTTTATTCGGACTTCACTATCAACCCGAAGAAACTACCGTACCAAGCGCGGGCATATTTTATAACCAATTCAGTTTGATTAAGCATATTTCTAGCAAGCTTCCTGAAAATTCCGTACTGATTGTGAAGGAACACACGACTCAATTCCACCCCAATTATGATGGACACAGGGGGCGCTATCGGGATATTTATGAGTCAATCAAGGATTTGCCGAATGTCGTAATGATAAACGACGAAATATCTTCTAACCTATTACTTAAAAAGGTTACTGCAGTTTTCACGCTAACTGGGACCATCGGGCTAGAAGCTTTACTTAGGGGTAAGCCGGTAATTGTTTTTGGGAACGCATGGTATAGGAAGATCAATGGGGTAATAGATATTTTCGGAAATCCTGAATTGTATGATGATTTAAATGACAAATTAATTAAGCTCCCGAAAATTGAAAATTCTGCAATTTTTGATTTTTTTCGTTCGATATCAAAAGACCTGCTGCCAGTATATCTATATAAGGGGTATAAAAAATTTGGTTTAAACGACACTCAACAGAATTCGGCTATTTTAACAGAATATGTTATGAAGTGGTTAAAGAAAAAACAATAAGACTTATGAGACTAGCAATTCACCATAGAGAAGGCAGTTTTTCGAATCGTTGGATAGAATATTGTAAAGAGTTCGGGATTGAATATATTATAGTCGACTGCTTTCAATCGAACATCATAGAGGTGATGTATAAAGAAAAAATTACACATTTCATGTGGCATTTTCATCATTCTAATTTTCACGATTTGTTATTGTTTTCGCCTGTGCTAAATGGTATTGATCTGATTGGGGTCAAAACATTTCCTAATTTTAGTACTCGATGGCATTTTGACGATAAGGTGTCCCAAAAATATCTTCTGGAAAGTTTGCAAGCTCCGTTTGCAAAATCTACGGTTTTTTACAACGAGAAAGAAGCTCTGAAATTTATCGAAAATACGAAACTGCCAGTTGTCGCCAAATTAAAAAGGGGTGCAGGCGCAGCCAATGTAAGTTTATTAGGCAATGCAGAAGAGGCAAAATCATATATTCAGTTGATGTTTGGCGCGGGTGTTTCGCCGATAGCAAAGCCACTCGGCAATTTTAGTCAGAAAGTCCGAATAAGTAAAAACTTCAAAAATCCGCTTATTTTAATAAAAAAGGTATTCAATCATTTTAAAAAGGTTTATAAAGAACGTGCGTTACACGCTTCAGAAAAGGGTTATGTCTATTTGCAAGAATTCCTTCCGGGCAATGATTATGATACACGAATTATAATTATAGGTAAAAGAGCCTTCGGAATGAGAAGATTTAATAGAGAAAATGATTTCAGGGCATCGGGAAGTGGTAAATTTGATTTTTCAGCGGCCAATATTGATACAAGATTGGTTGAGATTGCATTCGAAACGACAGAAAAATTAAAAGCCCAATGTTTAGCATATGATTTTGTATACGATGGCGAGGAGCCAAAAATAATCGAAGTCTGTTTTGGCTTTTCTAGATTGATTTATGACAGTTGTGAAGGATACTGGAATCGTGATTTAAAGTTTATAGAAGGACCATTTATTTCAGAGCGATTTATGATTAAGGACTTTTTGGATAGTTAAACATGAGGGGAAAAGTTTTTTGTCTTCTTATCTGTTTGCTTTTTGCAACATTGCAGGCCCTTTATTTTCGCCAAATAGGCTTGGCTCCGTTCCCTCTTTTATCGTTTGGAATCTTAATTCTACTGACTTCAAATGTTCCTAACACAAAAGAGGACTCCAATTTTTTAATAATATTTTATGGGATAATCTTTATTTCAATTATTGTTGGCGTGTTGAATATATCTTATATTCCTGACTCAAATTATTATTTTCCGAGGGTATTGGGATGGCTTCTATTTCCCTTGAGCGTTATTGCATTTCGAAAAGGTTATAATCAATTAGACCGACAGGAGCTATTTAGAGCAGTGAGTTGGGTGTTAGCAATTCACCTTTTCTTTTTTTATTTACAAAACATCGTTCACACCCTAAATGGGCAAAGGCTTGATTTTCTTGTAAATATTACTGGAGAGGTTCAGAGAACTGGAGCTACGAAATTGCAAGAATTTAAAGATTCCATTCGTTC
>Ga0126314_10000123_pt1 | contig 41167 bp, 28 predicted proteins | sample Plot105B_FD_92535 | JGI IMG/M metagenome (GOLD analysis project Ga0126314, IMG submission 92535) | Serpentine soil microbial communities from UC McLaughlin Reserve, CA, USA - Plot105B | ecosystem: Environmental > Terrestrial > Soil > Grasslands | place: USA: UC McLaughlin Reserve, Lake County... | reverse complement strand
TGGCGCGGGTCTTCGGTCAGCTTGCCGTCGCGGCGCCGCTGGATGTCACGGTGATGATTGGAGGCGCCTCGGGGACGGGGAAGACGCAGCTCGCGCAGGCGCTCCACCTCAACAGCAAGCGCAGGCTGGGGCCCTTCGTGGAGCTCAACTGCGCGGCGGTGCCCGAGGGGTTGTTCGAGAGCGAGTTCTTCGGGGCCTTTCCCGGGGCCTTCCCTGGGGCCCGGAGGACGATGGGCAAGGTGGAGGCCGCGGAAGGAGGGACGCTCTTCCTCGATGAAATCGCGGAGATTCCCCTGGCGGCGCAAGCCAAGTTGCTCCAGTTGTTGCAGTCGCGGCAGTATTTCCCGCTGGCCAGTCCGAAGCCCTTCAAGGCGAACATCCGCCTGGTGGCGGCGAGCAACGCGGACCTGGAGCAGCTCGTTCGCGAGCGGCGCTTCCGGGAGGACTTGTTCTACCGGCTCAATGTCCTGACGGTGCGCATGCCCTCGTTGTCGGAGCGACGGGAGGACATCGTCCCGCTGGTGGATGGGTTGGTGGAGCGGCTCTCGGAGGAGAATGGTCTGCCATTCCTGCGCCCGTCCCCGGCCTGCTATGCCGCCTGTGAGACGGCGGAGTGGCCCGGCAACGTCAGGCAGCTGCGTCATCGCCTGGAGGCGGCCCTCATCCGGGCGAGCGCCGAAGCGGCGGTGGCCCTGGAGCCGCGTCACCTGTTCGAGGGCGTCGAGCCTCAAGGGGCGATGCCTGTGTCGTTCCACGAGGCGACGCGCCGCTTCCAGCGGGATTTGCTGCGCCGGGAGCTGGAGGCCTCGGATTGGAGTGTGACGGAGGTCGCGCGGCGGCTCGACCTCACGCGTCAGCATATCTACAACCTGATGAAGGCCTTCGGTCTCACCAGGGACCCATAGCTGTCGGTCGTGACGTCGCAATGTGTTGTTTCAAGGGAGGAACGTTCCATGCCTGATACGCAATACTTCCAGCTGTCTACGTACAAGCCGCAGCCCTCCGCCGCATTGCTGGTGAACTGGTGGGCGCCGGATACCAATCAGATCGCCGAGGGCGGGTACGGCGGGTTCAAGGTCCGGGTGGTCAGCACGGACATCTTGAAGTTCAAGTTCGACCTGGTGTCGCCCGCGGGGGACAGGGAGGTGAAAGGCCTCGAGGTGAATCTCACCAACCTCGCGCATGTGTGGGCCGGGCACTCCAGCGCCATCCATGCCAGTCCCGGGGAGTATGGCTATCTGCTCCTGTCGAAGGCGTACCTGAAGTTCGCGACGGTCGCCAACCCGCTGGACTTCTCCGATGGGAAGGGCAAGTGGCCGTTCGGGACGGACCTCTGGGCGGGGCTCATCGAGAATTTGATTCGACGCAATGGCGACCTGCTGGGGCCCGATGTCGCGCAAGCCAGCAGGGTGCTCGTGAACGCGCTCAAGGCGAACAGGAACGAGCTGCGGTGACTGCATGCACCTGACCATCATCGGGTATTCGGCCATCCAGGACCGGGAGATCGAGCCCGTCATCTTCCGGGTGGATGGCTTCAGCAATCCTCGTCGGAGGTTCGCTCGCTGCCAGACGGTGGCCGCGCTCAAGCCTCTTGTCCAGGAGGTGGTGAACCGGGCGGGTCCGCTGTCGCGGCTGGACATCTTCGGGCATGGCTCCGCCGGTTCATTGACGCTGGGAGATGTGGGGCAGGAGGTGGTGACGCAGGATGAGGCGACCTGGACGAACATCCTGGGGCTGGATGACCTGCTCGATGACACTGCGGAGGTCCGGTTGCTCGGGTGCAATACGGGGACTGAGGCGCTGGGGCGCCGGGTCCTGAGGGGGTTGCAGGAGAAGCTGTCGACAGGCACGAAACGGCGAACTGTCTGGGGGGCCATCGCGGCGCTCGACTATCCAGACTTCGGTCCCGAGGGACTCCGCCGGGAGGTCGCGAGGCAGTTCTTGATATCCGGCGGGATGGTGAAGAACCCGCTCATCTCCCTCTATCGCGACAGCAGCGGTTTGTTCTTCTCCTATTCGGGGCAGGAGGCGTCCCAGGGCTTCCTCCCCCGAGGCTATCTCCCCGCGGGGCTGCGGGACCTGCCGGACGTCGTGGGGGACGAGCGATTCTCGGTGGGAGACATTGATGTGCTGGCTTTCGCATCCCAGCGCATCGTGGGCCTCCGACAGCGACCGACGGGGGAATGGTCGCTCTTCCGTTGGGCCGGTGACGGGGATGCACCGAGCCGTGAGCAGTTGGAGTCGCAGCTGAAGAACCGCTGAGCCGTCGGCGTCACGCGACGTCGAATCCGTTTCAGGAAGCTGCCTCGGGGCGTGATGGAGTTTTTCCGTCGCGAAGAGGCGGACGTGTGTCCTCGGGGCGCGGGGGACGTGTGAAGTCTGTTCGAGGGCGTGGCCGCCGGACGAGGGCGGCCACGCCGCTCCCTGTTGTTCCATGTTGTTCCATTCAGAGGACGTCATGAAAACTGTCTTGGCTCTGGTCGTGTCCGGAGGGCTTGCCCTGTTTCCGAGCGTCGTGTCCGCGCAATCCCTGGCGCCGCCGGGGGCGGGTTCGAAGTCAGCGCCTCCAACGGCGTTGGTGGGACGCGCCGCGAGCGACCCCCTCTACCTGGTCCACGAATTCGCGGACGCCAAAGTCTCGAAAGCCTATTTTGGTGAAGAGAGTCTGAGCTTGCTGGAGTACTTCTCGTTCAACGGGATGCTGAACGACGGCAAGAGCATCGGGGCGAAGCTGCTCGGCTTCCGTATCTTCAACAACCTCCAGCTGAGCATCTACACCGCCATCACCGATGACAAGACCACGGTCCGGAATGACGCCGCACCGGAGGAGACTGCCAAGGAGAGCAATCTCGAGAACTTCATCGAGGCGGGAGGGAACCTGACCCTGACGGGAGAGGTCCCCCTGATGGCCATCATCCCGCCGACGCCTGCGGGCACCGAAGGGCTGCGCACCATCGCCTCCATGAGCGTCATGGGGCTCATCAACGCGGACGTCGAGCCGCTCGGAGTCTCCTCGGACAATGGGGTTCGGGTGAGCCAGCTCGGCCTCCGCTTCTATGGACAGAAGGCCGCCATCGACAATGGAGACGTCATGGCGTTCGCCGAGGCGAACATGGGGGGCTTGTGGGGCACCGCCGATTTCTTCTCGTCCATTGGCCAGCCCGGTCGCCGCGTGGCGCTCTATGGCAAGGCCACTGTGGGGTTGCTCCTGTTCAGGCGGTTCCGGCTCAACCTCAACAAGGTCATCATGGGACCCGAGAAGATGCGGGGGCCCTGGATCCTCTCGGTGGGCATCGCCCCCTTCGCGCCATGAGGGAGAGGAGCGCAGGTCCGCCCATGACCAGACTCCCGCGCTTCTTGGAGACCCTCAACAACCAGGACCGCTCCGGCTGACCGGGACTCGGGCGGTCCGTTTCTACCCTGGAGCCGGTGTGCGCACCCCCTTCATCGGCTCCCTCCCAGCCGCTGTCTCAGGCTCCACGGTTGCCTTGCCCGCACTGGATGGGAACCACGGCGAACGGCTCGCGGACTTTCCTGCCTGGCGAGAAGCTGGGGCCGCTGTTCCTCCTTGGGGGCGGAGGGCGACGTGTTCAGTGGTGTGCTATGCCCCGGCGCATGGAAATCTTCCGACTTGCGGATACGGTCGAGTTGAACAACGCATGGCTCGTCGGACTGAGCGTGGCATTGTTGCTGCTCGTCCTCTGGGCCGTGCTCGTGGCCTCCAGTGCGCTGCTGTACCAGGGCATCCGGCTGATGGGTGTGAAGGCGCTGGAGCAGATGGCGGACGCGCTTCGCAAGCGCGCCCGGCTGAGCGCCGCCCTCCTGTCCTTCGTGGTGGTCATCATCGGCATCGCCGTGCTGGGCTTCTCCCTGTGGGCGAAGAAGGATCTGGAGCCCTCCTTCAATGCCTTGCTGGCGGGAGTGACGGTGGAAGGGCTGGCGGCCCTGGGGCGCGGAGCGGGGCTGCTGGTGCTCTTGCTGACGGCCTTCCTGGTGTTGGATCGGGCGGCACGCCAGCTCTTGATGCGGCTGGAGCGCAGGGTGAACGAGTGGCAACTGCGCCCGGAGCACAAGGCACATGCCCAGAAGGCGATGGAGCAGGGGCCCGGCTTCATCAAGCTGGTGCTGGCCTACTTCGCGGTGGGCGTGGCGGTCACCTCGCTGCAACCCCCGGCCGCGTTCGACTGGCTCGTTGGCACCACCGTGTTCGTGTTGCTGTGCATCAGCGGTGGGCGGCTGGCGGTGTCCTTGCTGCACCTGATGTCGGGTCGCCTGGTCGAGTCCTGGCGGGCGAAGAGCACTGCCACGAAGTACGAGGAGTACTTCATGGCTCTCAGCCGGCTGCTGCCGGTGGGGCAGCGGAGCCTGGAGGCCATCGTCTACATCTCGGTGGCGACCCTTATCATCCGTCGGTTCCAGGGCCTGGAGTCCTTTGCTCCCTACGGGCCGGTGCTCATCCGCGTCATCGCCCTGTTCTTCGCCGCCAGCGTCGTCGTGGAGTTCGTCCGGTTGCTCATCGCCCGGGCCTTCAAGGTGGACGGTCTCGACCTGGATGACAAGGCCCGGCGGCGCAACACCTTCGTTGCCCTCATCCAGAGAGCCTCCACGTACCTGGTCTACTTCCTGGTGGGGATGATGGTGCTCAGCGACCTGGGTGTGGACCCCACCCCCATCCTCGCTGGCGCCGGCATCGTTGGCCTCACCGTGGGTCTGGGCTCACAGGCCATCGTCACGGACATGGTCAACGGCATCTTCCTGCTCTTCGAGGACCAGATCCTGAACGGCGACTACATCCGCATCAACGATACCGAGGGCGTGGTGGAGGAGATAACGCCTCGAATCACCCGCATTCGTGACCGCTTCGGGCGCCTTCACATCCTCCGCAATGGTGAAGTCAAGAATGTCATCAATTATAGCCGCGGCTGGACGCTGGCGGTCGTGGACATGGCCGTGGCCTATGAGTGCGATTTGAAGAAGGTGCTGGATGTGATTGGAAAGGTCTGCGAGCAAGTGCCCATGCTGTCGGCGGGCAAGGTGTCCGAGATGCCCAAGCTGCTGGGTATCGAGAGCATGGACGAGAGCTGGATGACCATTCGCATTGAAGCCAAGGTCCAGCCAGGGACGCACTTCGACGTGAAGCGGCTGCTCAACCGGCTGTTGTTCGACGCCTTCAACGCCAACGGCCTGGAGCTTCCCTATCCCAAGTCGGTGCAATACGAGGGGACCACGGTGCTTCCCGCCGCCGTCGCCGCCGCTGCGTCGCCGGAAGAGGAGCCCCAGGCCCTGGCCGCCTCGCTTCGGTAGCGGTAGGCCGGCCGGACCCATGGTGCAGGCGTCCTGCGTCCTGGTGCCATGCAGCGCCGATTCTCACGTTCCTCGGGTGTGATGGGGCTGCTTGGGTACTTCATGGACTTCGACGCTCGAGAGGGTCTCGTTGACGGGAGAGGCGCATGACGCTGCGCTGGGGCACGGTGGTGCTGCTGGTGTTGATGGGCTCGGGGTGTGCGGCCTCCAGGGTGGTGCGACTGGATACGGGCGAAGGGCGGCCCCTCGTCTACGCGCCACGCACCGATGATGAGCTCGCGAGGCTCGACGCCGACGAGTTCACCGAGGCGGTCCAGCAGTTGGCGCGCACCGCGCCCCTTTCCTCGCGGCCGAGGGACGCCGCGATGCGGCTGTTCGACCTGGACCCTCCGCGTGCCGTCACTCGTGTGCGGGGACGCCTGGGACTGGTCTCTGTGGAGGAGCCGCGCAGAGGCCGCCTGCTCGTGGCCGAAGCGCCGGACGCGGAGACGGAGTTGGCGAGTGCCTACGGACGCTGGTGCCAACGCCAGGAGCAGTCCCGAGACTGCCTCCACTTGCTGGATGAGGGCGTCACCCTGGACCAGGAGGGCAAGCGCATCCTGGCCTTTCGCCTGGCGCTGGATTCGGTCTGGGACGAAACGGCCGAGGCCTTGGAGGGGCTGACGGACAAGGAGTCGATGATGACGATGCTCGCCACGACGGGAGCCGTCTACTTCGCCTTGTGGCTGGTGCCCGAGCCCCTGCTTTCGAAGGGCATCGCCGCGACGCTGACGGTGGCGCTCATCGCGTACCTGGGATGGGACACGGTGTGGAGTCTCGTGCAGGGCTGGCGGGTGTTGGCGAAGGAGGTGGAGGAGGCGACCACCTTCGAGGGGATTCAGGACGCGGGAGAGGGGTACGGAGAGGTGATGGGGAGGAACGCCGCGCGGGCGTTCGTCATGCTGGCGATGGCGGCGCTGGGGGGCACGGCGCAGACCCTGGCGGGGCGGGTTCCAACGCTCCCTGGCTCCGCGCAGGCTGCTTTGGTGGGGGCAGGGCAGGGTGGCTTCAGGTTGTCGGCAGCGGGGCAGGTCACCTCCGTGGCGGTGGCGGCGGGCGGCGTCATCACCATCGCCCTGGACCCGGACGCTTTCGCGGAGCCGGTACGCGGTACGCAAGCTGTTGCGTCCGAGCCGGTGGCGACCAGTGCCCACGAGCATCACATCGCCACGAACAAGTGGTGGGACTCCTTCAACAACGGAGGTCCGTGGTCACCAGAGTTCAAGAAGCTCTTCGACCGGGCGGGCATGTCCCTCAATGACGCAGCCAACAAGGTCCGCGTACCGGGCCACAAAGGGCCTCACCCAGAGGCATACCACCTTGAGGTCTTTCGCCGATTACAGCAAGCGACGTTCCGTTGCCGGAGTATCCAGCAATGCCGAGCCGGATTGACGGCGGAGCTGAATCGCCTGTCCATGGAGATCTCCAAATCAGGCACCCTGCTCAACAAGATGGTGACGCGCACCGAGTGATGCGAGGAGTGCTTATGGCGAAGCGATACTTTGATCTATTGGATGACATGGGGAGCAAGGGGCGCTGGTCGCTGGGAGACCCAACGGATTCACAGGGAAAGGAGGTGGACGACCCATGGCAGTTCGCGGATGGCCGCCCCGTTGTGATTGAAGAACGACTCCAGATTCCCATCTACCATCGAGGAAGCTCTCTCGATTTCTCCCTGGCTGGCGTCGGTGTCGCCCCCATTGTTCATGAGAGGGTCGCGAGCATCTTCACTGAGCTGGCGCCTGATGACGTACAGGCCATTCCAGTCGACGTCGACGGACAGTCCGGGCCCTACTACATCCTCGTTGCTACTCGACTCATTCGGTGCATCGATGACCAGTCGTCCGCGGAAGTGCGGTACTGGAAGCCGGAGGATGGTCGACCGGACAGGCTCGGCGAATACCGGGCTGTGCATGATATGCGCATCGACCCGACGAAGGTGGGCGATGCGAAGGTATTCCGAACCTGGGGGTGGAGCATCGCGCTCATCGTGTCCGAGGACATCAAGGAGGCGCTGGAGCGAGCGGGCGTCACGGGGGCGAAGTTTCAGGAAGTCACTGGTCCGAGCTCCATCAGTCCAGAGGAGCGAGCACGCAACCACAAGCTCATGGCTCTGGCGGATGAGGGCGACGCTGCCCGCAGCGCCTTCTGGCGCACCCTGGGGAAATTGGATGAAGAGGTCATCATTCCCATCGTCGTCGGAGGTAACTGGCCGGCCCGGCGTCAGATGTGGCGTGTCATCCACCGCGAGCATGGGAGGACCCTGCTGGTGACGCATGGGCTCTCGGACTTCTTCGTCGTGGACGGGGTGGAGCCCGAGCCTTCCGTGGGCTTCGGTCTGGAGCTGGCCTTGGAGACGAACGAGCCCCAGGAGCATGTCGAGAAGAGCTGGCTCTTGCAGTTGCTGGAGCGGGTGGGAGATGAAATCGCGGAACACGAAAGCGTGCGCGAGAAGGTGAAGACGGGCTTCCTCTCCATGGAAGTCTCAGGCCAGGGAATGCCCGAGCCTCTGCTGACGAAGGAGGGCAGGGTGGGGGTGTTGCTAGGCATGGAGTCGAGCACGCTGCCTGGCCGCTTCACCACGCCAGCCGGAGAGGTCCGGCTGGTCACCGTCAAGGTGCTCATGCCCGCGGAGCTTGCGTATCTGCTCAAGCACGGAACGCGCGGCCGGGACGAACTGGTGCGGCGCTTCGCCCAGGACGGCCAGGAACATGTGTCGCGCGCCTGGCGCCAGCCCGTGGTGTGACGACTTCCTTCATTCAGGGCCGACGTGAGGCGGCGAGAGCAGCTCGGAGAGCCGCAGGTGCGGAGCCTCGCACGCGACCTCCAGGAGTCTCTGGAAGTCCTCCACGATGCGCTCCACCGTTCGCGCTTCGTAGAGGTCACCATTGGCTTTGGCCGTCACCGAGACGGTGTCCTCCGACTCGGCGATGAAGAAGAACATGTTGACCATCAGGTTGCCGCTCTGGGGAATACTCAGGCGGTCGAGCTGAAGTCCTTCGAGCGCGAGCCTGGAGGCCCCGGCTTGCTGGAAGGTCTGCAGGTTCAGGCCGGGAAAGGTGCGCGCGCTCCGGCTGTCCGGGTTCTGGCCAATCATGTCCAACACCCGCTGATAGGGCAGGGCGGAGTGCCCGAGCGCGCCAAGCACCGACTCGCGCACCCGTGCAAGCAGCTCCTGGAAGGTGGGGTCTCCCTCTAGATGGGTGCGGATGAGGACGATGTTGGTGAAGCAGCCAATGAGGTTCTCCACATCGAGATGCTCGCGGGTTCCGACGTTGCTGAAGACACAGACATCCCGAACGCCGCTGCGCGATGCGAGCAGCGCCTGGTAGGCGGCCATCGCAATCATGTACAGCGTGGCGCCCTCTCGCTGACCGAGCGCCTTGATGGCGGCGGACAGCCTCACCGTGAACTGGGACGTCGCTGACAGCGTGCTGTAGCTGCGAGTGTCCGGGCGAGGCTTGTCCAGAGGGAAGTCGACCATGCCGACCCCACCGGCCAGATTCTGGCGCCAGTAGGACTCGAGCGACTCGAGGTAATCCCCGCGCAACTGCTCGTGCTGCCACCATGCGAAGTCCGAGTACTGGATGCTCATTTCGGGCAGGAGCGGCTCCTCGCCACGGGAGCAGGCTTCGTAGGCCAGGCCGACCTCTTGAATGAGGATGGACTCGGACCAGCCATCCCAGGAGATGTGGTGCGTCATCACCAGGAGCACATGCTCCTCGGGGCCAAGCACGTAGAGCCACGCCCGGAACATCGGCGAGGCCAGGAGGTCGAACGGCAACGAGGCATCCTGCGTCACTCGATGGCGCACCGCTTCTTCGCGCTCTTCTCGTGGCAGCCAGGAGAATTCCCGCTGCTCCAGTCGCACCGGCTCCGGCGCAGACACCTGGAATACGAAGCCCTCATCGCCTTGGGCGAAGTGCGTCCGCAGGACTTCATGTCGCTCCACGAGCGTTGTCAGGGCCCGCTCCAGCGCCGGCACATCCAGCCGCCCGATGATGCGGACACACAGCGGGACGTTGCCAGTGCTCCTGGGACGGCTCGGATTCGAGCCCGCGTAGCCGAGCCACCGGCGTTGCGCGATGGAGGCGGGGCCCGTGGCGCGTCCGAGCGCCGTGGGGCGATTCAGGACGAGCCCCGCAGGTACCTCTGTCTCGGCTCCTTCGGTTCGCGAGACGTGCGCGCCGAACTGCTCCAGGGCCCGTGCGAGGGCCTCGATGGTCCGGTGCTCGAAGAGCACGCCCAGGGGCAGGGCGACGCCGAAGGCGGCTCGGATGCGCGACACGACTTGAATGGCGAGCAGCGAGTGGCCCCCCAACTCGAAGAAGTCGTCGCCCAGTCCTGGACGCGCGCTGCCCAGAACTTCTGTCCAGAGCATGGCCAGGCGCTGCTCTGTCGCGGTGCGGGGCGCCAGGTACTGACGGCCTTGCGAGCCGGTGGACTCGGGCGCTGGCAGGGCGCGCCGGTCCACCTTGCCGTTGGGTGTCAGCGGGAGGCTGTCGAGCAGCACGAGCGCCGAGGGCCTCATGTACTCGGGCAGCGTCTCGCGCAGCACGTCCTTGAGGGATGCGGAGCTGGCCCCGGGCGCGACGACGTAGGCCACGAGGCGCTTGTCACCCGGCGCGTCCTCACGCACGAGGGCGATGGCCTCGCGCACCTGGCCGTGCCGGCGCAGGGCGGCTTCGACTTCGCCTGTCTCGATGCGGAAGCCGCGCACCTTCACCTGCTGGTCCATGCGGCCGAGGTACCGGAGCGAGCCATCCTCCCGCCACCGCACCCTGTCCCCGGTGCGGTACATCCGGGCCCCCGGTTCGGGACTGAAGGCATCCGGGACGAAGCGCTCCGCTGTCAGCTCCGGGCGGCCGAAGTATCCGCGCGCCAGGCCTGCGCCAGCCAGATACAGCTCTCCTGTCACGCCCACCGGGACTGGCTGCAGCAGTGCGTCCAGCACGTAGGCTCGTGTTCCCGGCAGGGGGCGGCCAATCGCCGGCTCACTTCCATCAATCGGGGCCTGGGCCCACGTCGAGTACGTGGTGTCTTCGGTGGGGCCATACAGATTGTTGATGCGCTCCACGTGAGGAGCAGCCAGGTGGATGGCCTTCACCAGGGCGCCGGGCAATGGCTCCCCGGCCAGGTTCACCGTGAGGATCGAGGATGGGATTGCCTTCGCGCGCACCAGCTCCGTCATGGCGGAAGGCACGGTGTTGATGAGCGTGACGCGGTTGACGGTACGCAGCTCCGGCAGCTCCAGCGCGTTCTGGGCCAGCACCACGGCGCCGCCGACCGAAAGGGGCGCGAACAACTCGAAGACGGACAGGTCGAAGTTGATGGAGGTGGAGGCCAGGACCCCCGCGAGCTCCGCCTGTGAGAATGCCCGCGCGGCCCAGCGCAGGAAGGCCACCGCGCTCCGGTGCTCCAGCGCAACGCCCTTGGGCCCGCCTGTGGAGCCGGAAGTGTAGAGGACATAGGCCAGGTGCGCCGCGGTGACACCCGAGTGCGGGCCGTGCGTTGGCTCTTCAGCGAGCGCGAGGTCCGCGTCCAACTCCACGCGTTTCGCGTCGCAAGGGGGCAGTGAGTCCAGGAGCCGGCGCTGGCCCACCAGGACGAGCGGCTTCGCGTCCTCCAGCATGACCGCGAGGCGCTGACGTGGGTAGGCCGGGTCCAGCGGCACGTAGGCGCCACCCGCCTTGAGGATGCCCAGCAGGCCCACCAGCAGTGGCGCGGAGCGCTCGGCGCAAACGCCCACGCGCACCTCCGGCCCCACGCCCAGCCCACGCAGCCGGTGCGCCAGGTGATTGGAGCGCTGGTCGAGCTCTCCGTACGTCAGCGCCTCGGTGCTCGCCACCAGGGCCACGGCGTCCGGCGTGCGCAGGGCCTGTTGCTCGAAGAGGGTGTGCAGGCACAGGTCCGCCGCGTCCGTCGCGCCGCCATCGCTCCAGTCCACCAGCAGCTTGCGCCGCTCGGCCGCGTCCAGCAGCGACAGCGTGAAGACGGGTTGCTCGGGATGGGCCAACAGCCCTTCCAGCAGGACTTTCAGGTGCGCCCACAGGCGCTCCACGGTGGCCTGCTCGAACAAGTCAGTGTTGAACTCCAGGTCTCCCGACAGTCCCTCCGCTGACTCCGACAGGGACAGCGTCAGGTCGAACTTCGCCGTGGAACCTCCGCCAGCCTTGGCGGCCTCCATCCGCAGTCCCGGCAGGTGGATGGAGGAGACGGGCGCGTTCTGCAGGATGAACATCACCTGGAAGAGCGGAGCGAGGCTGAGGTCGCGCTCGGGCTGAATCTCCTGCACCAGCCTCTCGAAGGGAACATCCTGGTGGGCATAGGCGCCCAGCGTCACCTCGCGCACCTGGGCCAGCAGTTGGCGGAAGGACGGGTTTCCCTCCAGCCGGGCGCGGAGCACCAGCGTGTTGACGAAGACGCCGATGAGGCCCTCGGTCTCCGCACGGTTGCGGTTGGCGATGGGCGAGCCGACACAGACGTCGTCCTGGCCCGAGTAGCGGGCGAGCAGCAGTTGCCACGACGCGAGCAGCACCATGAAGGGCGTCGTCCCTTCGCGCCTCGCCAGCGCCTTCACCGCCTCGCTCACGCTCCGGGGCAGCGAGACTGGCAGCAGCGCGCCCCGGTGGGTCTGCACCGCTGGACGAGGCCTGTCGGTCGGCAGCTCCAGTGCGGAGGGGGCTCCGGCCAACTGTTCGCGCCACCAACCCAGCTCCTGCTTCAGCACGTCGCCCTGGAGCCACTGGCGCTGCCAGACCGAATAGTCCGCGTACTGCACGGCCAGCGGCGCGAGGCGCGCGGGAGGTCCGCCAATTCGCTCGTGGTAGTACGCGCCCAGCTCCCTCACCATGATGGCCGAAGACCAGCCGTCCGAGACGATGTGGTGCAGCGTCACCAGCAGCAGGTGCCGCTCAGGCGTGAGGCGCACCAGCGTGGCGCGTAGCAGTGGCCCGCGCGCCAGGTCGAACGGCCGCAAAGCCTCCGCGTGTGCCAGCCGCAGCGCCTCCTCCTCCCGCACGGCTTCGCTCAGCGCGGACAGGTCCTCCACCGGCAACTCCAGTGGAAGCACGGCATGGACGTGCTGTGTGGGCTCGCCATCGCGGGCGACGAAAGTGGTGCGCAGGGACTCGTGCCGCCGCACCAGCGAGTGCAGCGCTTCGCGCAGGGCCTCCACTTCCACGGTGCCTTCGAGCCTCAGTGCCGACGGCAGGTTGTAGGTGGCCGTGCCCGGCTGAAGCTGATCGAGGAACCACAGGCGCTGTTGGGCGAAGGAGAGGGGAATGGCACCGTCGCGTGGCGCGGCTCGCAGCGGCGGCGGTGCGAGGACGGAGGCGCCCCTCGCGGCGTCCACCTGACGGGCGAGTTGCTCGACGGTGGGCGACTCGAAGAGGACGCGCAGGGGCAGCGTCACTCCCAGCTCGGCCTGGATGCGTGAGACGACCTGGGTGGCGAGAAGGGAGTGCCCGCCCAACTCGAAGAAGCTGTCGGTGGCGCCCACGCGCCGCGGGCCCAGCACCTGGGCGAAGAGTCCGGCGAGCTGCTCCTCCGTCTGGGTACGTGGCGCGACATACGGACGGAGGGAGTCCTGCTGCTCCGGGGCGGGCAGGGCCTTCCTGTCGACCTTGCCGTTGGGCGTCAGCGGCAAGGCGTCCAGCGCCATGAAGAACGTGGGCACCATGTGCTCGGGCAGGTGCTCGCGGAGGAAGTCTCGCAGCGTGGACGTGTCCAACGTGGCGTCCGCCGATGAGGCCGGGGAGGCGGGCACGACGTAGGCCACGAGGCGCCCGTCGCCGGAGGCGTCACGGTGGACGCTGGACACCGCCTGCTGGACGGACGGATGGCGAGAGAGCACCGCTTCGACTTCACCCAATTCGATGCGGAAGCCGCGCACCTTCACCTGGAAGTCGGTGCGGCCCAGGAAGGCCAGCGTGCCGTCATGTCTCCAGCGCGCCAGGTCTCCGGTGCGATACATGCGGCCGCCCGGGACACCTGAGAAGGCGTCTGGCACGAAGCGCTCGGCGGTCAGCTCCGGCCGGCCGAGGTAGCCGCGCACCACGCCGTCACCAGCGATGAAGAGCTCGCCCGGCGCGCCTGCGGGCACGGGCTGGCCGGATGCGTCCAGCACGTACAGGCGCGTATTCGCGATGGGCGCGCCGATGGAGACGGTCGCCACGCCCGTGTCGCCGTCGCTGACGGAGTGGGTGGAAGACCAGACGGTGGTCTCCGTCGGGCCGTACATGTTGGTGAGGGCAGCGGAGGGCAAGGCCTCGCGCAGTCGTGAGACCAGGTGTCCTGCCAGGGCCTCGCCGCCGACGAGCAGGTGGCGCAGCGAGCCAAGGGCCGCGACGGACTCGGCGGCCAGCACCCAGCCTCGGGCAAAGGCGGGAGTGCATTGCAGGTGCGTGATGGCGTGGCGGCTCAGCGCTTCGGGCAGGGAAGGCGACGTGCCCCGGCGAGCGGCGGCGCGCTCGTCGTGCAGCACCACGTGGTAGCCGCGTGTCAGCGTCCACAGCAGCTCCAGCACAGAGATGTCGAACGAGATGCTGGTGACGGCCAGCCAGGTGCCCGGCGTGGATGCGCCCAGCAGCGCGTCCATGGCGCCCAGGAAGTTGGCGGCGGTGCGGTGTGGCACCATGACGCCCTTGGGCCGACCGGTGCTGCCCGACGTGTAGATGACGTACGCGAGGTGGTCGGCCGTCGAGGAACCCGGTGCGTGCGCTTCGTCATCCGTCTCCTCGTCGATGAGCAGCACCGGGACGCCCGTGGCGGGCAGGATGCTCAACAGGTGGCGCGAGGTTAGCAACACCGGGGCGCCGGAGTCCTGGAGCATCCACGCGAGGCGCTCGGTGGGGTAGTCCGGGTCCAGCGGGAGATAGGCGCCGCCGGAGTGGAGGATGGCCAGCATGGCGGCCACCATGTCGGGCGAGCGCTCCAGCGACAGACCTACGAGAGTATCCGGGCACACGCCGAGCCGTTGGAGGCGCCCGGAGAGGCGCAGCACGCGCTGATGGAGCTGCCGGTAGGTGAGCTTCTCGTCGCCGAAGGAGAGCGCGGGGGCGTCCGGTGTGCGGGCCACCTGCGCCTCGAACTGCTGGTGCAGGCAGGTGGAGTTGAAGGCGCGGGTGGTGTCATTCCACGCGCGCAAGACCTGGTCGCGCTCGTCACCGGTCAGCAGCGAGATGTGGCCAAGGCGCTCCTCGGGCCGGGCCAGCAGGGCCTCCAGTGCGACGCTCCAGTGGCGCAGCAGGCGCTCGGGGGCCGCCGCCTCGAAGCGGGACGCATCGAAGAGCAGTCGCAGCTCCAGCGAGGCCCCTGGAATGACATAGGCCTCCAGCGCGGTGTCCGCCTGCTCCAGCGTGGAGAAGTCGCGGATGCCCAGCTCCGCGCTGGCCGAGCCCACCGCCGTGTCCATCGGGTAGTTCTCCAGGATGAAGAGCGACTCGAAGAGGGGCGTGCCTCGCGCGACGTCGCTCCAGCCCTGCACGCGCACCAGCGGCGTGTGCTCGTACTGGCGCAACTCCAACTGCTGCTCATTCAATCGCTTCAGCCACGAGAGCACGGAAGCCTGCTCATCCACCTGGATGCGGATGGGCAGCGTGTTGATGAACAGCCCCAGGGCGCGGTCGATACCGGGCAGCGCGGTGGAGCGGCCAGAGCCGGTGGCGCCGAAGAGGATGTCCTGCTCACCGGTGAGCCGCGAGAGCGCCAGCGCCCAGGCGGCCTGCACCACGGCGTTGAGCGTGAGCTGATGCTGGCGGACGAACGTCTGTAGCGAGGTGGTGGCTCGCGCTCCCAGGTGGACGCGCAGGTGCTTGCGCTGGAGGGCCGCTCCGGGTGGCTTCGGCAGCGCGCCGGGCAGTGGCGTGGGAGCGGTGAAGCCTCTCAGCGTCTCGCGCCAGAACGCCTCCGCCGCGTCCAGCGGCTGCTGCTGGAGCCAGGCGATGTGCTCGCGGAAGGCGGGCGCGTCTCTACGGGGCGGGGGCTGCCTTCCGGTGCGCACGCACTCGTAGGTGGTGAAGAGCTCCTGGAAGAGCAGCCCCAGGCTCCAGCCATCCAGCACCAGGTGGTGGAGCGTCCAGAGGACGCGGTGGGTGCGTTCGTCCAGACGCACCATCGTCAGGCGCATCAGCGGCGGCGCGCGCAGGTCGAAGCCGCTCGCGCGGTCCTCCTCCAGCAGGGACTGGAAGCGAGAGGGGTGCTCGGCTTCGGGGACGTCTCGCCAGTCGAGTTCGCTCCACGGCAGCTCCGCGCGCGCATGCACCTGCTGCAGCGGCTCCGTCACGCCTTCGGTGAGGAAAGAGGTGCGCAGCATGGGCTGGCGTGCCACCACCACGTCCCACGTGCGGCGCAACGCGCCCAGGTCCACCGTGCCTCCGAAAGTCCACGTCAGTTGCGTGACGTAAACGCCCGAGGCTGGAGCCATGAGGGTGTGGAAGAGCATGCCTTGTTGCAAAGGCGAGAGCGGATAGAGGTCTTCCACCGCTGTTCCCGAGGGCAGCAGCCGGTCCAGCTCGGTCTGCTCCAGCCGGGCCAGCGGGAAGTCCGTCGGTGTGTAGCGGTGCACGTCCGCCGACTCTCGCGTGGAGATGAGCTGGCGCAGCGCTCCCAGGAAGCGCTCGGCCAGGGACTGGATGGTCTCTTCCCGATGCGCGGCCTGGCTGTATGTCCATGCCAGCGTCAGCCGGCCCTCGAAGACGTAGCCGTTGACCTCCAGGAGATGGGAGAGCGGGGCTTCGGGGGCGCGCAGTGCGCCCATGGGCTCGCGCGTGGCGCGGAAGGGAAGCGTCGTGCCGCCTTCCGGCGCCTGGTTGAACTGGCCCAGGTAATTGAAGAGCACCTGCGCTCGAGGCTGCGTGCGCAGCCCGAGGGCCTGCTCCGAGTCCGCCAGGTGGCGCAGGAGGCCGTAGCCCAGACCTCGCCGGGGCAGCCGCCGCAGCGTGTCCCGCACCGCGCGCAGCCGGCCACCCAGGCTGGTGGTGCCCGAGACGTCCAGCACCACGGGGTAGAGCGCGGTGTGCCAGCCCACCGTGCGCGACAGGTCCACGTCGTCGAAGAGTGCTTCGCGGCCGTGGCCTTCCAACTCCACGCGCAGCTTCGACTGCCCCGTCCACTGCGTGAGGCTCTCTGCCAGCGCCGTCAGCAGCACGTCGTTGATGTGAGCGCGCCACGCGGCCGGCGTCTCCCTCAACAGCAGGCGCGTCTCTTCCTCGTCCAGGGAGATCTCCACCAAGCGCGAGGACGCCACGGAGGTCTCACCGCCGGGCCCATCCATGGGCAGGGCTGGTACCCGCGCCTGGCCCTGCTCCAGCCAATAGGGCAGCTCGCCCGCGACGCTCTCGGAGCTGGCGAAGGTGGCCAGCTTGGAGGCCCACGTCTTGAAAGAGGTGGACTTGGGCGACAGGGCCACCGGGCGGCCCTGTGTCAGTTGGACGTAGGCGGTGCCCAGGTCCTCCAGCAGCGTGCGCCAGGAGACGCCATCCACCGCGAGGTGGTGCACCGCCAACAGCAGCCTCTGCTCCTGCTCCGGGCCGGAGTCGAAGAGGGCGGCGCGCAGCAGCAGTCCCTCGTCCAGGCGCAGGCTGGCGTGCAGGCGGGTGGCCTCGGCCTCCACCGCATGGGAGAGGGCTGCTCCGGACGCGGAGGAGAGGCGGACCTGCTCCACGCGCACGGGGGCCTCAAGGCCCGCGAGCTGCTGTCGCCAGGTGCCGTCCGGGCGGCGCGTGAAGCGCAGCCGGAGTGCGTCGTGGTGGGCGACGACGGCGCGCAGTGCCTTCTCCAGGCTCGGGACGTCCACCTTCTCGCTCGCGGCGAGCATGACGGCCTGGTTGAAGTGGTTCGCCTGGGGCAGTTGCTTCTCGAAGAAGTCGCGCTGGATGGGCATCAGTGCCACCTCGCCCAGCACCAGGCCCTGCTCGGCCCGCGGTGTGCCCTGCTGCTTCGCCACGCGCGCCAGGGCTTCCAGCGTCTGGTGCTGGAACAACTGGTTGGCCGCCAGGTGCAGGCCGGCCTGGCGCGCTCGCGAGACGACCTGGATGGCGAGGATGGAGTCGCCGCCCAGCTCGAAGAAGTTGTCGTGGGGGCTGACGCGGGACACGCCCAGCAACTGCGTCCAGATGGCGGCCAGTGCCTTCTCCTGCGGCGTGCGCGGCTCGACGCGGTCGCCGACCTCGCGCGCCTTCGCGTCCGGTGCGGGGAGTGCCTCGCGGTCCACCTTGCCGCTGGGCGACAGCGGCAGCTCCTGAAGCACCACGAAGGCCGAGGGCACCATGAACTCGGGCAACCGCTCGGCGAGTGAGGTGCGCAGCGCCTGGACATCCAGCGCGGCTCCCTCCTCTGAGGCCGAGGGCACGCAGTAGGCGACGAGGCGTGGGGTGCCGGGCACGTCTTCGCGCACCAACATCACCGCTTCGTGAACCGAGGGGTGCTCGCGCAGGGCCGCTTCAATCTCCCCTGGCTCGATGCGCCTGCCGCGCACCTTCACCTGCGAGTCCAGCCGTCCCACGAAGTCCAGCGTGCCGTCCTGCCGCCAGCGCGCCGTGTCCCCGGTGCGGTACAGCCGTGCTCCGAGCTCGCCGCTGAGTGCGTCCGGCACGAAGCGCTCCGCCGTCAGGTCCGGCCGTCCGAGGTAGCCGCGCGCCAGTCCATCACCTCCGACGTACAGCTCTCCTGGCACACCGCGCGGCGCGAGCCGGCCATGCGCGTCGAGCACATACAGGCGCATGCGCGCCAGGGGCCCGCCAATGGGCACCGAGGAGGCCTTCTCCGGCAGGCTCACCAGGGGCTGGAACGTGGCGCACACCGTGACCTCGGTGGGGCCATAGAGGTTGACGAGCTGCCCGGGCCGGCCGGCGTCGAGCACCTGGCGCACGGCCTGGGGCGCCGCCTTCTCTCCACCGAAGAAGACGTAGCGCATGGCCGAGAAGGCCGAGGGCTTCTCGTGGGCCACCTGATTGAAGAGGGCCGTGGTGAGCAGCGCGCAGGTGGCCTTCACCTCGGCCAGTCGCCGCGCCAGGTCCTCCGGAGAGAGCAAGACGTCCCTGGGGATGATGACCAGTCGCGCGCCGTTGAGCAGCGCGCCCCAGAACTCGAAGGTGGCCGCGTCGAAGGATGGCGTGCCCACCTGGGCCATGCAGTCGTCCGGACCCAGGTCCACGTAGTTCGTGTCCCGCACCAGGTGGACGATGGAGCGGTGCGAGATGGCCACGCCCTTGGGCCTCCCCGTGGAGCCCGACGTGTAGAGGACGTAGGCGAGCTGGTCCGAGGAGACGCGGACGCCCGTGGGCGGCTCGGCGACTTCGCGGGAGATGACGGGCCAGTCCGAGTCCAGGCACAGGGTGGGCCGCGAGTGCGGAGGCAACAAGGGCCGCAGGAGCTGCTGCGTGAGCACCACGGCCACGCCTGCGTCCTCGAACATGAAGGCCAGACGCTGGCGAGGGTAGGCTGGGTCCAGCGGCACGTAGACGCCTCCGGCCTTGAGGACGCCGAGCATGGCCGTGACAAGGTCCAGGCCCCGCTCGACGCACAGGCCGACACGCGCCTCGGGCCGCAGCCCCAGGGACAGCAGGTGGCGCGCGAGCTGGTTGGAGCGCGCGTCCAGCTCTGCGTAGGTGAGGGCGCGGCCCTCGTGCTCGACGGCAACGGCCCGAGGTGCCCGCGCGGCCAGGCGCGCGAACAGCTCATGCATGGGGACGTCCCGAGGGTACTCCGCGCGCGGGCCCCTCCCGTCCACCAGGAGCTGGCGCTGTTCCTCCGGGGTCAGCAGGGGAAGCGCGGACAGCCGCTGGTCCGGGTTCGCGGCGACTGCGTCCAGCAGCGTGTAGAGGTGCCCTCGCAGCCGCTGGATGGTCGCCGCGTCGAACAGGTCGGTGTTGTATTCGAGCCAGCCGAAGATCTCGTCTGGCCGGTCCTCGCGCAGCTCCAGCAGCAGGTCGAACTTGGCCGAGCCCGGGTCCACGAGGAGATACGTGGACTTCAACCCCGGCATGGACAGGTCCTGGCGCGGGGTGTTCTGGAAGCCGAACATGACCTGGAAGATGGGGTGACGGCTCGGATCTCTCGGAGGATTGAGCTCCTCCACCAGCTTCTCGAAGGGCAGCTCCTGGTGCGCGTACGCCGCCATGCACACCGCCTTCGCGCGCCGGAGCAGCTCGCGGAAGGTGGGGTCGCCATCCAGGTGGTTGCGCAGCACCAGGGTGTTGACGAAGAAGCCGATGAGGGACTCGAGCTCCGGCACGTTGCGGCCAGCGATGGGTGAGCCGACGGTGATGTCCGTCTGCCCCGAGTGCCGGTGCAGCAACGTCTGGAAGGTGGCCAGCAGCGTCATGAAGAGGGTGGCTCCCTCCTGGTGGCTGAGCTCCTTCAGCGCGCGCGTCAGCGCCACGGGCAGGGTGACGAACTGGCGCGAGCCCCGGTACGTCTGCTCCGGCGGGCGAGGCCTGTCGGTGGGCAGCTCCAGCGGCGCGGGCAGCGTGCGCAGGTGCTGCTTCCAGAAGTCCAGCTCCGCGCGCAGCCGCTCGCCTTTCATCCGCCCGCGCTGCCACTCGGCGAAGTCCGGGTATTGAATCCCCAGCTCCGACAGCTCCGCCGGCTGACCGGTGACCTCCGCCGCATAGAGCGCCATCAGCTCGCGCACGAAGACACCCAGCGACCAGCGGTCGGTCACCAGGTGGTGCATGGTGACGAGCGCCACATGGTCATCTGGCCCCAGTCGCAGCACCTTGCCGCGCAGCAGTGGCCCGCGCGCCAGCTCGAAGAGGCGCTGCGACTCCTCGCGGGTGCGCCGCTCCACCTCCGCGTCCTGCGCCTCCTTGGTCAGGTGCGAGAGGTCCTCGATGGGGATGTGCAGCCGCAGCTCCGGCAGCACCACCTGCACGGGCATGCCGTCCTCGCGTGCGGCGAAGACGGTGCGCAGCGAGTCGTGGCGTCGCACCACGCCGTTCACACACCGCTCCAGCAATGGGATGTCCAGCACGCCGGTGAACTGGACGGTGATGTGGACGTTGTAGGCGGAGGACCGGCCTCCCTCGAGCTGGTCCACCACCCACAGCCGCTGCTGGGGGAAGGACACTGGCGCCGGTCCCAGGTACTGGCGCCTGGGAATGGTGCGCTCGATGGCCTTCGTGGAGGCTTCCTGGAGCTGCCCCTTCTTCTCCTTGAGCAGCAGTTCGTACAGTGCGCGCTGCTTCGGGGTGAGCTGGTCGGGGTGCTTCGAACTACGAGTCATGGATGAGGCTCTCGGGTGTCGTGCGGACGTCCGTCTTCACGGTTCAAATCCCGCGGAGCGGCGTCATGAGGCACGCGGCGAGCGTCACCCCCATGAGTCCGGCTGCCTCGGCGGCCGAAGCCCACGGGACCCTGCACGGGGAAGAAGTCTGCCGCCGGCGGGCCTGCGCGACAATGGGGCGCCTTCCACCCGGCTGGGCCGGTGGCCAGGGGCCAGGTTGCCACGGTCTCTACATGACGTTGAAGGTTTGGACCGGAAAGGAATGGGGTTGGCGCGCAGTGGCTGGAATCTATAGAGATGTGCCCGCGTAAGTCCGGCGGAGGTTGTCATGGGGCAGGGCGCGTGTCTGGCACGGTTGAGGGATGCATTTCACAAGCAGGAACCCGGGCTGGAGTGGTATGCGAGCGAGAGTCTTCCGGAGCATCTGAAGTGGCTGGCCGGCGGCGTGCCCCCAGGGTTTACGATCCTGGTGTTCGGGTTGGCGGATGAAGACACATCTGAAGACTCGGTCTTGCCAATCATCGAAGGCCGGCGCCTTGGATACATCGTGTGTCAAACCGTGGAATACGAAACCGCGAGAGGAGCGCGTTGATGCCGGTCAGCGGTGTGACGGCCTCAACCAGCCTGCGTCCCGCCCTGGGCAATGCCGCGAGCGTGGCCTCGCCCGCGAGCACCATCCAGCCCGAGAAGTCGCGCCTCGAGAACCTCTTCGCCAGGGCCTTCCACATGGCCTGATACGCATCAGGGGCGGCGGCTTCGATTGCCGCCGCGTGCCCCATCAGCTCTTGATGCCCCGCCCAAGGAACCCGGCCCGCGCAGGGGGTCAACGATACGTTCGCCAGCTCTTACTTGCGGATGCAGCCAGATTTCATGGTGATTGCGGCTGGACAGGCGACCGGAACGAAGGTCAGGGTAGGATTATCCGCGTTCAGGAACCAATCGAATCGCCAATTGCAGCCCGGTTGCAGTTGAGGCGGCAGGGTCTGGCATTGAGATTTGCTGCTGATGCCGCCATATCGGGCCCCCCAACCATCAGCTGGAGCATTCCACTGACTCGTACAGGCGTTGAAAATGCCAACACCCGCGCCAGGGATTAGCAGGCCGAAATGGTTCGCACCCAAATCCCCTCCCGTATTGATCGCCTGAACCACCATCTTCTTGCCATTCACGGGGCCACTGTTGAATGTCAACTCGTAGCAGGCGCAGCTCCAATTGGCTTCTGTCAAACCCTGCAAATTCGCTGCGGCAAACCCGTATGCCAGGGTTGAATTGACTGCCCACGGCTGGTTGTTGTTGCATGTGTAGGCAGCGCCACCGTTCGCACTGCCTGGCGTAGTCGCACTGAGCACGGTGATGCCATCCTTGGCGCAAGTCTTGACCGGACTGGTGACTGAGGCTTTCCCAGGCCACGAGGCGCTTACTTTGGCACAATCCCAGTATCGGGTCGTCTTGCCCGCTTTTTGAGCCTCAGCCTCGTTGCCGATGCCGAGCAGGAGCGCGAACGCAGTCATTACGGTCAATGCTTGTCGAAGGGAGCTTCTGTCACGAGTATTGGGCATGCTCGAAAAATGGCCCTGACAGCACGCAAGTGTCAAGGAGCGGCGCTGACCCACGCTGCACACCTCGGGCGCACCCAGCAAGGTGCTGTTCGGCACGACCCCGCACGTGTTGAGCCCAAATGAGACGCGGCGGGATATCGACTCCCACGCATTCCGGGCGGTGGTGTCCCCGGCGCGCCCTCCCGTGATGTCCCTGATTCTGGGAGCCGAGCGCCGGTCGCACCATCATCTTTACCGGAGTGTCCTTCCCGTGAATGGAAAGGTGATGGGAAGGAACGTGTCTCGCGCCTGGCGCCAGTCCGTGGTGTGACGGCCGCATCCACGGTGAGCCGGGTCACGGAGTCCCATCCGGGCCTTGGCCTCTCGAAACGGGCACGGAGCGCGGCAGCCACACGGTGAACGTGGTCCCTTCCTCCTGGCTGGAGCGGGCCTCCAACTGCCCGCCGTGTGCGCGGACGATCTGCTGGGCGATGAAGAGGCCCAGCCCAAGCCCAGACGTCGGATGCCCCTTGTCCGTAGCCCTCCTGAAGGGCTCGAAGAGGTGTGGGAGCAGGTCCGGGGAAATCGCCGGGCCTTCGTTGTGAACCTCCACGCGCACCTGCTCCCCCTCGTCGCGCAGCACGAAGTCCACGGGAGTATCCGCGGGGCTGTAGTCCAGCGCGTTCTTGCCCAGGTTGCCGAGGAGCTGCGTGAGCCGGTCGGCGTCCCACTCGCCCTGGAATTGACCCGCGTGAATGTTCAGCCGGAGTGCCCGCTGCGGATGGCCAATCTCCAGCTCCTCCCTGACTTGTTGACAGAGGGCGCGCAGGTTGGCGAGGCGAGGGATGATGGGGATGCCTCCACCCAGCCGTCCGCGCGTGAAGTCGAGCAGGTCGGAGATCATCCGCTCCATGCGCTCCGCGCTGAGGGCGATGCGGCGCACGGCGGTCAGGTGCTTCGGGATGATGTCCTCCGAACGCATCAACGCGTTGGAGGACAAGAGGATGGCGCCCAGGGGACTGCGCAAATCATGGGAGACGATGCCGAGGAATCGCTCGCGGAACTCGGCCGTCTGTCGCAGCTCATCCTCGATGCGTTTGCGCTCGGTGATGTCTGTGTTGACGGCGACCGCTCCGATGATGTCATCCCCGATGCACACCGGGGCGGCGGCGCAGCGCACCACCACGTCCTGGCCCGTCAGCAGGTGGCGCGCGCGGACCTCCAGGGTGGTCGCCTTCCCTCGGAAGGCCCGCATGAAGGGCTCCTCCTCGGGCGTGAGCCGGTGGCCATCCTCGGCGGAGTGGTTCTGCAGCCGTTCCCCCAGACTGGCGACGTTCTGGTTCAGCTCCTCCAGGGATTGAAAGCCGAGCATCTTCAGCGCCGGGCTGTTGGCCAGCTTGATGCCGGTGGCATCGCCCACGTACAGGGCATCCGGAATGGCCTGGAGGATGGCTTGAAGGATGGCCGCGTCGCGAGTCATCTCCTCCGTGGTGTGCGTGCGCTCGGTGAGGAGCCGCTCCTGGTTGGCGCGCAGCTCCTGGTTGGCGGCCTGGAGCGCCTGGGTCCGATGCGGTGATTCCCCCTCCACGGCGCTCCCGTAGAGGGCCTCCGTGTGCTCGCGCGACAGGCGCACGAAGTCGGTCACGTCCTCCAGTCGGTGGAGGAGGTAGCGCACCTCGCCCTCGGCGGAGAGGACGGGCGTGGTGAGGGGACGCCAGTAGCGCTCCTCGAGGCCACCACCTTCGGCTTCGGGTCGCTGGAGGTCGTGCTTCCGCACGGCCAGGGAGTCCGGCGCGCGAGTGGTCAGGGTCCGCTCCAGCGAGGCGCGCAGTTCACGGACGCCGACGGCATTCGGGTCCTGCCGGTTGTCGGGGAACAGCTCGAAGAGGGGGCGGCCGAGGAGGTCCTCTCGCGTCGTCCCGGTGGCGCGCAGGTAGGCATCGCTCACCGCCACGAGGGTGAAGTCCGCGTCCGGCAGTGCGACGAGGTACGCGTCTGGGAGTTGCTCGAAGAGCTGCTGGAAGTCGGGAGGCGGGGACGGAGGCATGGCGAGCGTGAGCCAGCTTGTCCTGGTGAACTCCCAGGGGTGAACAGCGACCACGGCGCCGAGGGCCACATCGTTCCCGGCCGGACGGTTCCACCCCAGGGGCCTCCAGGTTTCACGCACGTCCCGTGCGGCAGGGAGGCCGGACGGCTCCAGTTCACGGCTTGATGCCTCGCCAGGGGATGCGCGGTCCGCCTCACGGCTCCGCGGCGCGCGGGGACTGCTCGCGACCGGACTGGCATTCGGCGGGCGGCTCACGCAGGTGAGCGCAGTGTTGGAAGGCGGCTTCCGCCTCACTGAAGCGCCGCTGCTCCATCAACACGGTGCCCAGGTCCCGCCAGACGAGAGGGTCCTCGGGCGCGAGCCGCGTGGCCTGGGCGAGGCTCTGCTGGGTCGCTTGACGCAGGTGCCGCTTCGCCATCGCGGTGTCGTGCCGCATCAGCGCGATGAGGCCCCTGTGGGCTCGCAGCTCGGGGTTCTGAGGACTGAACTCCAGGCCCAGGTCGCAGTGCACCTCCGCCCTGTCCAGGTTGCCCTTGGCGAGCTCCGCCACACACATTTCGAGGGGGTTGTTCAGGGGCCCGCACTCGATGACCGGTGGGGCATGCGCGCAGGCACCGAAGAGCAGCGCGGCCGTGGAGGACAGTGCGAGAGCGGGCCTTCGGAGGCGCATGGCGGTGAATCCTAGCCCGCGCGGATGTCGAGCCTGGCCGGGGCCATGACTCACCGCCGTTCTGCTCGCGGGGGGATGACTGCTGTCAGGGCCCTGATGACCACAGACATCAGGGGCCGCTCCTGGCCTTCCGAGTCCCTCCCTCCAACCTGTTGAAATCAGGGAGGCACCTTGTCCACATTGGGCCACCTGAGCGTGGCATGTCGGGTGCAATCAGACAGGACATCGCCGCACTGAACCACCCGCTGCACTGCTTGAGGAGCTTCCCATGCGTTCTCGCCGCCTCGGTTCGTCCCCGTCCCGTTCCTCGACCTTCTCTTCCTCCCCGGCGTCCAAGCCCAAGCCGCCCGCGCGCGCCAACACGCTCCCCGCCTCGGCGCCCTCGTCGCAGACGCTGAAGCCCTCGCAGACGAAGCCCGCGGCGAGCACGCCGACGGCCCCCGAGTCCAAGCCCGTGAAGCACCCGGGCATGCCGGAGGGAGGCCCGTCCTACAGCCCCTGGGAGAAGACGACGGGCCAGGCCTCGGACATCATGGTGAGCGGAGGAGACAACAAGCTGACGGCGCCCCCGGGCGCCAAGGAGAACCTGCTCGTCGACAGGCCGGGCCGGCCCTTCGAGAGGGACACCTACGGCGGCGGCAAGCTGAGCGGCAACGTGGGCTCGATGCAGGCCTCCACGTCGAACTACAGCGGCAATGGAGTGCGCTACCAGTCCGCGCAGGCCGAGGTGAACGGGCCCAGCGCCGCGTACGAGCTGCAGAAGACGCACGCGGGCCGGTATGGCGTGACGAGCGGCCAGCTCACCGCCGACGCCACCAGCTTCAAGGGCCAGGCCCAGGCCGGGTATTCGCTGGACAGGAACTCGCACGCGTACACGGGAGCGCTGACGGCGAAGGCGGAGACGGGCGTGGGCGTGGGAGCGAGCGCGAGCCATGACTTCAACCGGCACGTGGGCGGCTACGTGAAGGGCGAGGGCAGGGCCTCCGCCAACGCCTACGCCGAGGGCGTGGCGAGCCTGGATCCGAGGACGGCCACGGCGATGCTCTCGGGCCAGGTGGGCGCGTCCGCCACGGCGGGAGCGTACGGCACGGCGGGTGGGCACCTGGGCCGGCTGCATGGCTCCGTCACGGGAGGCGTGGTGGCGGGAGCGGCGGCCCAGGCGGGCGGCAAGGTGGGGCTGGAGAACGGCTTCTTCAAGACGGCCGCGGACGTCAATGCCGCCGCGGGAGTGGGCACCCACCTGAAGTCCGACGTGGCGGTGGACCTGCGTCACCACATCAAGCCGGGCATCGCGTCGGGCCTGCGTCCCGCCCTGGGCAATGCCACGAGCGTGGCCTCGCCCGCGAGCACCATCCAGCCTGAGAAGTCGCGCCTCGAGAACCTCTTCGCCAGGGCCTTCCACACGGCCTGATATGCATCAGGGGGCGGCGGCTTCGATTGCCGCCGCCCCCACGAAAACGTCCCCTACATCAGCCCGCCATGAGAGAGCCCCTGTGCCCTCTCCGCGCCGCTTGGGTCACGGGATTTCGGGCGGGCAGTAGATGGCGCAATTGCCAGGAAGGGTGGGGAAGCAATCTTCCGGGCAGTTTGCCCGGGTCTCCGAGCCATTGCAGATACCATCACCGCAAGCCATGCAGTCGGCTGGGCAGGACTCACCTGATTCACAGATGTTGTCTCCACACGTCATCTTCCGGAGTCGGAAGGTCTGGTAGCAACCGCCATAACGGTTGTCCATATCGAGCGTGAGGGAGACGGGGTTGAGCGACGTCACCGTGTGCAGGCCCGCGTTCTGGCACTGGCCATTGTGTCGGTCCGCGTCAAATCGCACATCCAGCGCGATGTCATCGCGCCCTGAGATGCTGAATGTCTGCACGCATCCCCCATAGACATCGTTGATATCGATTCCCGAGGGATTGGTCCAGTCGAGCATCGGACCGATGGGAGCGAGCCAAGGCTCTGATGAGCAGCAACCTGTCTCGGCCCCCGGGCGTGACGAGCACCTCCGCACGGAAGCGCACCGCGTACTCAAAGCCCAACTGGCGCGGCAGCGCGTGGAACTTCGCATCCGCGACGCTCCGGTCCGCGACCACCGTCATCTCCGGGGGCAATTACCTCGCGCAGCCGTTGATGCGTCGGGCTCTCCAACAGTTGCCGATTGCCCGCATGTCCTGGCGCGGGAATTCATGGCATCATGCCCTCGCTGCAATCAACTGGAGCACCTCACCCATCTGGAGGCGCAATGCGTTCATTCTTGATTCTGGGGCTCGCGGTCGTCGGATTTCAGTTCGGCTGTGGCGTGGACGATACCGACCGGGGATTGGAGCCGGAGGTGGACTCACAGGAGCAACGGATCATCTGTCTGACGGAGTCCTTCGTCACCTACTACAGCGACGCCGCGCACACGACGGTGGTCGGCACGGAGCGCTGCTATTGCGGCAGCACGCCCGACCGCACGGGGCGCAGGACCCCCTTCTTCGTCGAAGAGAGCTTGGGCGAGTGCCCTTGAGCTGAAGACGACCCCCCGTTGAAACAGACTCGGGCCAGCTTCCAGGTGCGTATCTGGAGCCTGGCCCGTTCACATCATGAAACCCTGTCTGGATTCTGCTTCGGCGGGCTCAGACAGTGCTGGAAGCGGCCCGTGAACGCAGGCGCGGTGGCGCTCCACGGCGCGTCGAAGCGGGGACTGCTCACATCCTCTCCGGCCCGCACGTCGGAAGCCACCTGGAGGAAGTAGTGGCCCCCGGGGTCGCTGAGCTGGCGCTCGTCTCCGGCGGCCCACGGGCTGAGCCCGCTCAGGTCCAGGTTGAAGCGCGTACCCTTGGGCTCCAGCTCCAGGTCGGCAAGGTCGTGCTCAGGTCGGTGGGCCGCGTGACGGTGGAGCCGTCCTCCTGGAAATAGAACGTGGAGCCGTGGCCGAGGACCGTCGTCTCGTCGCAAGGCGCTGTCTGCGGCACCGGCGGTCAAGAACGATGGGCGTGTCGATGGGCCCCTGGCTCGTTCGTCGCCACTTCAGTAGACGGTTGCTCACACGGGCGCAGGCGAGGCCTGGGCCGAATGGAGTTGCGCTCATGTCGAAGCTTCGGGTCAACGCATTCTCAATCTCAATCGACGGTTACGGCGCCGGTCCAGGCCAGGACCTGGAGAATCCGCTGGGCGTCGGAGGCACCGCGCTGCACACGTGGGTCTTCGGCACGCGGACGTTCCAGAAGCTCCACGGCGACTTCGCCGGAGCGCTGATTGGCGACGAAGTGGGGCGAAGTGGTCCGGATGACGCCTTCGTCGCACGCGGATTCGAGAACGTCGGCGCCTGGATTCTCGGCCGCAACATGTTCGCGCCGACGCGTGGCCCCTGGGCCGATGACGGTTGGAAGGGATGGTGGGGAGCCAACCCGCCCTACCACGTGCCCGTCTTCGTGCTCACGCACCATGCCCGCGAGCCGCTCACCATGGAGGGAGGCACGACGTTCCACTTCGTGACCGACGGAATCCATGCCGCGCTGAAGCGCGCGAAGGAGGCGGCTCAGGGCAAGGACGTCCGTCTCGGAGGCGGTGTCGCCACCATCCGCGAGTACCTCACCGAGGGGTTGATCGACGAGCTCCACCTGGCCATCTCCCCCGTGCTCCTCGGTCGTGGCGAGCACCTCCTCGCGGGCATCGACACGATGAGCCTCGGCTACCAGTGCACGGAGCACGTCACCACGAGCCACGCGACCCACGTGGTCCTGACGAAGCAGCCTCCAACCCCGTGACCCGCCCTGGGGCTCCTGGAACCCAGGAAGGAGCGTGCTCACTGTTTCATTCTTCGAGTCGAGCGTGCGTTGGCTTGTCTGGTTGAATCTCGTCCAGGCTGGTAAATCTGTTAAGTCTTGTAGTTTGATTAAGACGGCTTAACCGGGTTATGTTCTCGGAGTCGGTCATCTCGCCGGCACACACCCCAAGGACAATCACCCGTGAAGATGAAGACCCTGGTTATCAGTCTGGCGTTCGGAGGCCTGTTGGCGGCGTGCGGTGGCGCGCCGGAGGAAGTGGCCGACACCGAGATTCCTGTGGGCGAGGCGGAGCAGGGTGTTTGCGAGGGTTATGACCAGGGCGCGCGGCACTGCACGTTCAAGTGCACGGCCAACGACTGGCGTCACTGGTATGGCTACAACGACGTCGCGTGGGGCCAGTGCGAGAACGTGGCGCGGCGTGACTGCGGCAGGGATCCGTACAGCGTCTGCTGGAGCATTCCCTGAGTCGCGCCCACCCCCTCTTCACTCCAGGAATCCCTCCCATGAAGAAGCTGATGAAGCCCCTGATGATGGCGTTGGTGTCCATGGCGTGCCTCTCCGCGTGCGGCGGAGCTCCCGAGGAGACGGCCGAGGAGGCCGCTCTGCCGGACCCCTCGACGGCCGTGCTGTCGAGAGACCGCGTTCCGGGTGAGGTCAGCGCGTCCTGGACCGCGAACTGTGCGGGCTGGGACAAGGGCGGGCGCACGTGTTCGTGGCGCTGCCGTAGCAGCAGCGAGTGGATGTGGGCCACGCAGAGCGTCGCGTACGGGCAGTGTAATGCCTATGCGAACAACTTCTGCGGCCTCAATGCCTACGCGACCTGCTGGAGCAGCAACCCGCATCCGTAGTCGCGGCTGACGTTCTCGAAGTCTCGGAGGCCCCGGGCTCTCGCTGCGAGCCAGGGGCCTCTTTGTCAGGTGCGACGTGGGCATGGGTGCTGCCCTGGTTTCACGGTGGTTGTTTGTCGTGGCGCCAAGGAGGGCGGTTGTTGCGTCGCTCAGCTTGTCGGCGGCGAGCGGCTCGCGACGTGGACTCGCGATGGTCTCGACCACCGGCGAGGAGGAGGTCCACATGGAAGGGGCCCTCGCGGTAGCCCGTGGCATCCAGGCACGCCGCGGTCAGTCCCAGACGAAGAGCCACTTGATGCCCTTGCCCAGCCCGTAGAACACCCAGCCCAAGGGCCCGGGGCTCACCGGTCGCTTGAAGTCCAGGTACACCGTGGACAGGGCGATGCTGCCCTCCAGTCCCTCCATGCGCGCCTTGAGGGTCTCGTATTCGAGGGTGATGCGCTCCAGCTCCTTCTCCACCTTGAGCGTGTCCTCGACGGTGACCGCGCGCTGGAGCAGCTCCAAGTAGCGCTCGCGGATGCGCGTCAGGTTGTCCAGGCGCACCTTGAGGTCTCGGTGCGTGTCCGTCACGTCCTCGGCGGAGACGCTCTTGCTCTCCACCGTGCCCAGCGCGGGCACCGCGGCCAGGAAGCCCTCCAGCCGCTCGGCGGGGATGCGCACCCAGACGCTCTCGGTCATCACCTGCTGGGCATAGCCCCCGTGGGACTTCGCCAGCGCGGTGGCTCGCGCGGGGCCCTTCTCAGGCTCGTCGCACTCCACCTGCAGGGAGGCGCGATGGATGATGGACCGGCCCTCGTTGGCCGCGCCCGGGGCTCCTCCCTGCGCCGACAGGCCGTCGCTGACCTCCGCCCGCGCATGCGGCCGAGAGGTGGAGCACGCCAGGAGCGCGAGGATGGGGACGAGGAGGAGCGGGCGCACGGAGTTCCTTGGGAAGAGAGGTCAGTCGCGAACTTCTTCCAGGACGCCCCCGCGCTTTTCCGCGTTCCATCCTCCGGCCTCAGGGGCCCCCGAATCGGGCCCCTGAGCTGAACCTCACGACGACTGCTAGGAGACGCGGGAGACGGGGGCCGGCTGCACGCCGTCACCCTCGTAGTAGATGCTCGCGCAACCCTTCTCGTAGACGACGAGCACGCGATCACTCTGGCCCAGCAGGTCGGAGGCTTTCTCCGTGGCCTTGCGGACCAAGGTGTCGAACTTCGCCGAGCTCTGGCTCTGCTTGCTGCTGGCCCGGACTGTCACGACTGGCATGCGGTGTCCCGCTCCTTGGTGCCCCATGGTGGGCGGCTCCAGGCAAAGCCCGGCTCCGTACCCATCCGCAGGTAACGAACGCGTCATAGCCAACCCAACACTTCGTTGACAAGCGCTCCGCTCCATGGCGGGAAGAGGGTTCCTATGCACCGCAAGCTCTTCGTCCTGCTGGTTTTTACGCTGGGTCTTGTTTCCACCGCCCAGGCACAGTCTCGGTCGCGACGCGAGCACGTCTCGCCCACACCCGCCTGGTTGCCTCGTGGCGTCGTCCTGGGGGCCTCGCTCCGGGAGGAGCTGCTCACCACCCGTCTGAAGGTGCAGTGGCAGTGGGCCTTCTTCCAGGACCGCAAGGACGCCTTCGTCTTCCTGGTCGAAGGTGGGTTGGGGTGGGGCACCGCGATGCCGAACCCGGTGGCGGGCGAGCCCGAGACGTTCCTGGGCTCGTACTACGAGCACACCGCCCAGGTGGGTGTGGGCTACCGCAACCACCTGCCCAACAGCCTGCATTGGGGGTTCCAGGTGACGGGCGGGCCCGTCTTCTACGGCGCCCACTTCGACGGCGGCGCGCCTCCGGACAAGCACACCGCGGGCATCATCGAAGGCCGCATCCAGGTCGGCTACCAGTTCGAGCAGCTGGCCGCGGGTGTCGCCCTGGGCTACGGCGAGCCCTTCGGCCTCAAGCGGCGCTACCTGGGCCGGGGCTTCGTGGGTGGCCCCATGGTCGGGTTGTTCGTGGATTGGCGGTAAAGTCCGCGTAGACTGGGTTTCGCGGGAATCTCCCCCCTCCCGCGCCCCCCGTATGCCCGAGCTGCTGAGCGCCCATGTTTCGCGGTACCTGCGCAACCGGGGCGAGTTCGAGCGGCAGCTGCCGCCCGGAATGCTCGTCTTCTCGCCTTCACCGACGCCTGAGAGCTTGTCGGAGCAGGAGGAGTACCGGTTGAAGACGGTGACGAACGCGGGGCCGCCGACGCTGGGGGCGGACGAGCCGGTGGTGTTTCCGGTGGTGAAGTCCCGGACGAACGCCTTCGGCCGGGGAATCACGGTGGGCCGCACGGGCAACAACGACGTGGTGCTGGATGACGGCAGTGTGTCGCGCTTCCACGCCTGGTTCGCCCGTGATGAAGCCCAGGCGGGCATCCTGCTGACGGATGCCGGGTCCAAGAATGGCTCATGGCTCGGCGGGGTTCGGCTCTCCCCTCGCAAGCCCGTCCTCCTGGAGGACGGCGTCCGGTTGCGCTTTGGACAGGTGGAGCTGGCGTTCTACACGGCAAGCGGCTTTGTCCGGATGCTCGCGATTCGGATGGCTCCCTGAGCCTTGCCACGTCTCCAGCGGCCTGCATAACGTGCGGAGTCGCCTACAGTCACACACGGGAGTGTTCGCGGTGGCCTTGACCACAGAAGCCTTCGGACTGACCGACGTCGGCCGCAAGCGGCAGCACAACGAAGACGCGATGCTGGTGGACGTGTCACTCGGCCTGTACGTGGTGGCCGACGGCATGGGTGGGCACGCGGCGGGTGAGGTCGCCAGCAATCGGGCCACCGAGGTGGTCAAGCAGCACATCACTTCGAACCGGCATCTGCTGAAAGACCTGGGCAACAACCCTACCGCGGACAGTCGGTCGGCGGCGGCGGCGCTGGTGGAAGTGGCCGTGCAGCGCGCGTGCGCGGACATCTACCGCACGGCGATGACGGACTCGACCAAGCGGGGCATGGGGACGACCTTCGTGTGCCTGGCGGTGGGCGGCAACAAGGCCGTCATCGGCCACGTGGGCGACAGCCGCGTGTACCTGGTGAGACACGGCCAGTGTCACCGGCTGACGGAGGACCACACGCTGGTCGCCGCCCAGCTCAAGGCCGGCACCATCACCAAGGAGCAGGCGGCCACGTCGCAGTACCGCAACGTGATTACGCGCGCGGTGGGCATCCAGGAGTCCGTCCAGGTGGACACGCTCATCGTGGACCTGGTGCCCGGCGACATGTTCATCCTCTGTTCGGACGGCCTGCATGGCTATGTCGAGGACGAGGAGATGCTGCCGCTGGTGTCGGGGCTCCAGCCGGTGGACCTGCCCAAGCGGCTCATCGACGTCGCGAACGAGCGCGGCGGCAAGGACAACATCACCGCGGTGGTGGTGAAGGTGGCCGGCGACAGCGCGGCCATGGCGAACGAGGAGACGAGCGAAGCGCAGTCGCGCATGGAGGCGCTGCGCAAGATTCCGCTCTTCCGTCACCTCACGTACAAGGAGCAGACGGCGGTGCTGTCCATCGCCACCACGCGCACGTACCCCGCGGGCCGCGAAATCGTGGTGGAGGGGCAGCCGGGCGAGGAGCTGTTCGTCGTCATCCGGGGCCGGGTGGCGATTGAAAAGAACGGCGTGGAGATCGCCGAGCTGCGCTCCGGTGGGCACTTCGGAGAGATGGGACTCATCGACAACGCGCCGCGCTCGGCGACGGTGCGCGCGACGGAGCCCACGCGGACGATGGTCATCTCCCGTCCGGACCTGATGGGCTTGATGAAGCGCGAGTCCATCCTCGCGGTGAAGATGCTCTGGAGCTTCGTGCAGGTGCTGAGCGACCGGCTGCGCGCGACCAACTCGGAGTTGAGCGAGGCCCGACAGGAGCTCGCCGTGGCGCAGGCCATCCAGCCCTTCGCGGAAGAGTGAGGGGCGCGCCATGGGCCAGCGCACGCGTCGTGGAGCTTCCCGCCAGACTCTGGTGGGAGGGCAAGAGGTCATGGCTCGGTTGATTGGCGAGGTCGCGGAGTTCCGAGAGGAGATTCGGACCGCGAGGACCCATGCGCGCGCCATGGCCTCGGGCATTGGCTCCATGTTCGAGAGCGCGGAACTGCTGCGTGGGGACATCGGCGCGTTGCAGGCCAACATGTCTGCCGTGCGAGCAAACATGTCTGCCGTGCGAGCAAACATGTCCGCCGTGCGAGCAAACATGTCTGCCGTGCGAGCAAACATGTCCGCCGTGCAAGCAAACCTGGACGTCATGACGACGCACCTGGATGCGACGGCGGGCTCCGTGGCTCGGCCGCTCGACCTGGCCGAGGACGACGTGAAGCACTGACGGGCGCATGACGGTGTCAGCCCGGTGGCAACGCAGGTCACCGGGTGGGAACGCGTCATGGGGGGAGCGTCAGGGAGAGGACGGGGTCCGGAATTTCCGGTGGGAATCACCCGTTCCGGGCCCGGCCGCGGGCTAAGGTCCGAGAGACGTGCGCATGCGCAACTGGATTCTCATAGGGGTGATGTCGGCCCTGGTGGTGGCCGGGGCCGCCTGGCTCTGGTCCCGTTCCGAGAGCGGACCTGGGAGCACCTCGTCCTCCACGTCCCCGCACTCCACGCCGAAGTCGCTGCCAGAGTTCTCCGCAGTGGAGGTCTCCTCGGGAGGCCAGGAGGGGCTCGCGCTCACCGGCCGTGTGCTGGACTCGGCCGGCAAGCCCGTGTCGGGCGCGGAAGTGTTCCTCGCGGCCAGCGCCGAGCGGACGCTGGTGGACGTGCGCTGCGACGAGTGCGACCAGGCCCTGTTGTCCTGTCCCGCGCGCGAGTCCACGCTGCACACGCTCGCCTTCTTCGAACAACAGCGGGGCTTCCTCAGTCCGCGCGCCACGGTGCTCACGGATGCGGAAGGGCGCTTCCGGTTCGAGCACCTCGTGGGTGTGTCCTTCTCCGTGTGGGCCCGCGCCTCGGGCCTGGGCGTGGCACTCCGGGACAGGGCGGCCCCGGGAGACCCGGTGGAGCTGTACCTGCCGCCCTTGCGCTCCATTCGCGGCCAGGTGGTGGACGATGCGGGACAGCCGCTCCTCGGTGCTCGCGTACACGCCGTCTCCCGCCGCGTGCCGCTGCCCTTCGAGGCGGAGTCTGGCGCGGAAGGTGTCTTCTCGCTCGACGGACTCGGCGAGGGCCCGTTCTACGTGCTGGCGATGGCCGAAGGGTATCTGCCCGCCGTGGAGGCCCACGTCGAGGCCGGGCCTCAGCCAGTGCGGTTGCAGTTGACGCCCGCGCGGACACTCGAGGTCCGCGTCATGCGACAGGGCAAACCCGCCGCCGCGACGGTGCGCCTGCGTGCCGACCATCTCTCGCGTGAGCTGCGCACCGAAGGCGAGGTGGTGCGCTTCACCGGCCTGTATCCGGACGAACTGGTGGTGACGGCGGAGGCCCCGGGGTTGGGTTCTGCCCCGCGGACGCTGACGCTCGATGCGCGCGTGACGCAGGTGACGCTGGAGCTGGAAGAGGCGGGCAAGCTGCTCGTCACCGTGGTGGATGAGGCAGGTCAGCCCGTGCCCACGCCGGAGCTGATGCTGCGCACCGCGCGGGGTGAGTTGGTCCGCCGAGAGCGCGCCTCCACGGGCGCCCTGGTGGAGCTGGGTCCGCTGGCGGTAGGCGAGTACCTGCTGGAAGGCAAGGCGGAGGGCTTTCGCGACACGCAGCTCCCCGCGCGCGTGGGCAAGGGCGAGACGACGCTGGAGTTGGAGATGGAGCGCGCCACGCTCATCACCGGACGGGTGATGGACGAATACGGCCGCCCCGCGCCTCGCGTGTCCGTGCTGGTGCAGCCCACGGGCGCGACGGTGCTGGCGGATGGGGAAGGGCACTTCTCCGCGCAGGTACCCACGCCGGGCCTGTACGAGCTGCACGCGCACCACTCGGAGTGGGGCGGTGGTCAGGTGAAGGTGACGGCGCCGGCCTCGGGCGTCGAGCTTCCGCTGGAGCCTCACGCCGCGCTGGAGGTGACGGTGTCGTCCGGTGGTCGCCGCGTGGAGGGCGCGGACGTGGTGCTGTGGGTGGACCAGGAAGGCATCTTCCGGAGTGACAGGCCCTCCGGTCCGGACGGCGTCGTGCCCATGCGCGGGCTTCCGGAAGGCACGTACTCGATGGTGGCCTCGCATCCGGACTACCAGCCCTCCGAGCGGCGGCAGGTGACGGTGGCGGATGGCCAGACGCTCAAGCTGGAGGCGGAGCTGAAGCCCGGCGCGCCCCTGACGGGCGACGTGGTGGACATGCAAGGCGAGCCCGTGGCCGGGGCCTCGCTGTCGGTGGTTCCGCGTGGCGCGGAGCCCGTCATGAGCGACGCTCGGGGACACTTCGAGTTCCGCTCGCTGCGCCCGGACCGGGGCTACCGCCTGGAGGTGAAGCACTCCGGTTATGACCAGACGGAGCGCGCGGAAGGCAAGGCAGGCGGGCCGCCGGTCAAGGTCGTGCTCAAGAAGCGCGACGTCTTCCGGGGCCGCGTCGTCGGTGATGACGGCGCGCCGGTGCGTCGCTTCCGGATGGACGAGCATCAGGTGGACAGCCCGGACGGCCGCTTCGAGCTGGCGCTGCCCACGGCGGGTGACCGCGTCATCGTCGCGGTGGATGCCTCCGGCTACGAGCCGCTGATGGTGGACCGCCCCGCGTCACCCGAGCTGGGCGACCTGGTGCTGGAGAAGCTGCCGAGCATCAGCGGCCTGGTGCGCGACGCGAGCGGCGGACCGGTGGCGGACGCGGTGGTGTCCTGCGAGGTGTGTGACGAGTCGGTGCTCTCGGGCCCGGACGGCCGCTTCACGCTGGCGAGTCCGCCCTACGTCGCGCGCTACACCGTGTCCGCGCGCAAGGGCCGGTTGAGCGGGACGCAGGCGGTGGAGCGCGGGAGTCGCGCGGCGCTGGAGCTGACGTTGAAGCAGGCCACCCGCCTGAGTGGCCGCGTGTTCCGCACGGGAGGCCAACCGGCCGCGGGCATCGAGGTCGAGGCGGTGAATGGCGACCGCGGCGAGCCGCTCACCATCGTCACCGGCCCCGACGGCGGTTACTCCGTGGAGGTGGCACCGGGCAGCTACAGGTTCATGCTGGGCTCGGGGCGCGAGTACTCCGGGGAGCCGGCGCTGGTGGTCCAGGTGGGCGGCACGGAGATGCACCTGGACCTGGGGCCCTCGCCCGGGAGCGCGTCCCTTACGGTGCAGCTCAAGCCCGAGCGGGGCAAGGCGCTCTGGGTGGTGGCGGGAGAGGTCCCCGTGTCGACCAACCCGCCCGCGCAGGAGCTGATGCGCTCGCGGTGGGCGCACCTCGTCTATCAGCCGCGCTCCGAGCAGGTCGTCGTGTCGGGCCTGCCTCCCGGGCGCTACACCGTGGTGTGGGGCGCGTTCCATGTGGAGACCCCCGGAGGCCCGGAGGTGCGCGTGGTGGATGTGCCCCAGAGCGGCGAGTTGACGCTGGGGCGTTGAGGCGGCGGCGACTGGCGCGCGGCTTCGGTTGCGAGGCGACGGGCGGGCGCATTAGGAAGCCGCATGGACGTATCGGCACTGAAGGGCCGTCGCATCGTTGTCGGCGTCGCCGGTGGCATCGCCGCGTACAAGGCCTGCGAGCTGGTGCGCGAGCTGGGACGGGCGGGCGCGGAGGTGCGGGTGGCCATGACGGAGTCCGCTCGCCAGTTCGTCACCCCGCTGACCTTCCAGGCGCTCAGCGGGCATCCGGTGCTCACTGACTACTTCGACCCCTCGCAGGAGGGGAACTTCGGGCACCTGGACCTGGCGCGCTGGGCGGAGGCCTTCGTGGTGGCCCCCGCCACGGCGGACCTGCTGGCGCGGGTGCGAGTGGGCATGGCCAACGACGCGGTGACGACGTCCCTGCTGGCCTTCCGGGGGCCCGTGGTGCTGGCCCCGGCGATGAACGTGGCGATGTGGGACAACGCGATGACGCAGGAGAACGTGGCGGCGTTGATGGCGCACGCGCGCTTCACCTTCGTCGGTCCTGGCGCGGGGCTGCTGGCCTGCGGTGACGTGGGCGAAGGGCGGCTGGCGGACGTGCCGGCCATCGTCGCGGGAGTGGCCGCACGCTTCGCTCCGGGGCCGCTGGCGGGCAAGCGGGTGTTGCTGACGGCGGGCCCCACGCGCGAGTTCCTGGACCCGGTGCGGTTCATCTCCAACCCCTCCACGGGGAAGATGGGGCTGGCACTGGCGCAGGCGGCGCGCTCGCTGGGGGCCACCGTGACGGTGGTGCTGGGCCCGGTGGGCTCGGTGGACCGCACGGGCCTGGAGGTGGTGGACGTCGTGACCGCGGAGGAGATGGCGCGCGAGGTCTTGGCGCGGGTGGGGGACGTCGACGTGTTCATCGCCACGGCGGCGGTGAGCGACTGGCGCCCGGAGTCACGGGCCGCGCAGAAGGTGAAGAAGGGCGCGATCTCCGGGCCGGAGACGCTGAAGCTGGTGCGCACGCCGGATGTGCTGGCGGAGGCCTCGAAGAAGGTGTCGGGACAGGCCCGTCGCCCGCTGCTCGTGGGCTTCGCCGCGGAGACGGAGCGGGTGCTGGAGCACGCACGCGAGAAGCTGGAGCGCAAGGGACTGGACGCGATTGTCGCCAACGACGTCACGGCGCCCGGCGCGGGGTTTGGCACCGACACCAACCGGGTGACGGTGTTGACGCGCGCTGGCTCGCCCAGGGAGCTCCAGGGCACCAAGGACGCGGTGGCTCGGGGCATCCTGGAGCTGTTGCTGCCGGAGCGTCCCCCCGCGAACGGCTGAGCCTGGGTGAAGCCCGTCCGTCCAGTTGGAATCCCCGCGCGACAGGGCTGTGACGCGATGTGCGGGCCGCGTCGTGACATTTGACCCGGTGGGGGCGGGTGGGCTCACCGTGGGAATGGGCGTCCGGACCCCACCGACGACCGCTTCCTTGCGCTTGGTCGCGGCGTCCGATACCGATCCAGCACCGTGAACGACGACTCGCCCGATGTCTCGCAGGAACTGAGCGCCGTGCTCGAGGATGTCCGCCGCCACCTGCTCTGGCAGGAGGACGGTGCGGGTCGGATGCTGATGATCGACGCGAAGGCGGCGGCCGAGCTCCAGCGTCTCGCCCCGTCCTTGCGCTCGCGATTCGTTCGGCCTGGTGGCGCGGCCGAGCCCACGGCGGCTTCACCCGAGCGCCGACCTGGCCCCCCGCAGGGCGCGGCGCCTCCCATGGCCGAGCGCCGTCCCGACTCCTCGCAGTATCCCCCCGCGACGACGCCCCCTGCCTCGCTGCCCGAGCGGCGCCCCGCGCTCACGCAGGCGCCTCCCGCGACGACTCCTGTCGGCGCACCTCCGCTGGCCGAGCGCCGCGCGGGCCCTCCGTCGGGACCTCTCGATTCGAGCCGCGCGACTCCTTCGGGGCCGATGGCTCGTCCCCCCACGGAGGCTCCCGTGGCGACGCGCGCGCCGCTGGCCCGGCCCGCCGCTCCCGTCGCCGCTGGCATGTTGCTCGACGTGCCCCGGTCGTCTCCGAGCGGAGCCACCGCGTTGCCGGGCAGCGTGGACGGCGAGCGGCCGACGCTGGACCAGGTGCGTCGTGAGCTGGGGGACTGCCAGCGCTGCAAGCTGTGCACGGGTCGCAAGAACATCGTGTTCGGCACGGGCAACCCGCGCGCGGAGCTGGTCTTCGTGGGCGAGGGGCCTGGTGAGAACGAGGACCTGCAGGGCGTCCCCTTCGTGGGTGCCGCGGGTGACCTCCTGACGAAGATGATCGAGGCGATGGGGTTCCGTCGCGACGACATCTACATCTGCAACGTCGTGAAGTGCCGCCCTCCGGGCAACCGCAATCCGGAGCCGGACGAGATTGCCGCATGCGAGCCGTTCCTCCGGGCGCAGCTCGCGGCCATCCAGCCCAAGGTCGTCGTGGCGCTGGGCAAGTTCGCCGCGCAGACGTTGCTGCGCGATTCCACGCCCATCACCCGAATGAGGGGTGCCTGGCGCGTTTATGAGGGCATTCAGCTGATGCCCACCTTCCACCCCGCGTACCTGCTCCGCAATCCGGCGGAGAAGCGCAAGGCGTGGGAGGACCTGCAAGCCGTGATGAAGATCTTCGGCAAGAACCCGGGCTCGCGCGCGTAGCGGGGCACGGAGAGGGGAGACTCGGATGAAAGGGTTGTTGGAAACGCGCGAGGTGCAGTCGCCCGCGTTGGAGTCCAATCCGTTGGGCGACCCGGCCCGACGCCGGCTCACCGTGTACCTGCCGCCGGGCCATGGCGAGGGAGACCGTCGCTATCCGGCCGTGTACTTCCTGCACGCGTTCGGCAGCGGCGGAGGAAGCTGGACGAACTCCTCGGGCTTCGCGCCCTCCGTGCCGGAGCGGCTGGACGCGCTCATCGAGTCCGGCGCGGTGCCGCCCGTCATCGGCGTGTTCCCCGACGGCTGGACATCCCTGGGTGGCAGCCAGTGGATCAACAGCGACGCCATCGGTCGTTATCGGGACTACCTGGCCAAGGACATCGTCGGCTTCGTGGACCGCTCCTTCCGCACGCTGCCCAAGGCGGCATCGCGAGCGGTGCTGGGACACAGCTCGGGCGGGTACGGCGCGCTGGTGATGGGCCGCTACCACCCGGAGATCTTCTCGCACCTGGGCGCGCACTCGGCGGACTCGTATTTCGAGTACTGCTACCTGCCGGACCTGCCGAAGGCGGCGAGCGTGCTGCTGAAGGCGGGTGGCATCGAGGCCTGGCAGGGTGAGTTCCGCCAGCGCGTGCGCGAGACGAAGATGCGCGGCGATGACTTCCCGGTGGTGAACACGCTGGCGATGGCGGCGGCGTACTCGCCGAAGAAGGGCGAGCCGCTCAACCTGGAGCTGCCCTTCGACGCGCAGACGGGCCGGCTGAAGCTCGACGTGTGGAACCGCTGGCTGGTGCAGGACCCGGTGCGCTTCGTGCCCAAGTTCCTGGATGCCTACAAGAAGCTCAAGACCGTCTACCTGGACTGCGGCACCCGCGACGAGTTCAACCTGCGCTGGGGCACGCGCATGCTGGCGGACGACCTCAAGAACGCCGGCGTGGATTTGGTGCACGAGGAGTTCGAGGATGGCCACTCCGGCGTGAGCTATCGCTTCGAGCGCTCGCTGTCGGTGCTGCTGCCGAAGCTCTCACAGGAGTAGCGCGGCGGACGCGGCATCGGTCCAGGGGGCCCCAATGCGGACATGGGGGCCCGGGACTGATTGCCGCGTGACGTCATCCCCCGGAAGCGTGACGTGGCGCTGGCCATGCCCCCGGGGGAGCGGATAGACGCTGAGCGCCCACGCGCCACGGTGGCTTGGGTGGCGGGCGTGGATGACCTTCAGGGAGATGGGAACATGAGCAACGACCTCTACGGGCTGTCTCGCGTCGTCGGAGAGAAGGGCGTGCTGCCGCAGCGTGCGCGGAAGCTGGACCCCTCGCTGCCGTGCCGCGACTCGGAGGTGCTCATCGACGTGGAGAGCCTCAACATCGACGCGGCGTCCTTCAAGCAGATCAAGGGCGAGGTCGGCGGTGACGCCACGCGAATCGGCGAGCGCATCCAGGAGATTGTCCGGGAGCGGGGGAAGATGCAGAACCCCGTCACGGGCTCGGGCGGCATGCTGATTGGCCGGGTGAAGGAGATTGGCGCGAAGCACCCGGCGAAGGGCCAGCTCCAGGTGGGGGACCGCATCGCCACGCTGGTCAGCCTGACGCTGACGCCGCTGGTGATTGACGAGGTGAAGGCCGTCCACGCGGACATCGACCG
>Ga0126314_10000121_pt1 | contig 41214 bp, 59 predicted proteins | sample Plot105B_FD_92535 | JGI IMG/M metagenome (GOLD analysis project Ga0126314, IMG submission 92535) | Serpentine soil microbial communities from UC McLaughlin Reserve, CA, USA - Plot105B | ecosystem: Environmental > Terrestrial > Soil > Grasslands | place: USA: UC McLaughlin Reserve, Lake County... | reverse complement strand
TCCGGGGTTCAGTTGTGAGCCGCTGGCGCTTCCACATCCCACTGCAGGCCGTCGGCATCGTCGTCACGCTCGCGCGGGCCGTGCTGGTCTACGTGCTGGTCGGCATGCTCGCGTGGAAGATCGATGACATGTCGCCGCTGCACTGGACCGTGTGGCTGACCTACTGGTCGGCGATGGGATTGAACATCTTCTGCTGGGCGCTGTACACCCTGCTCGATGTCGACGGGGACGGCGCGGAGGGCCTGGGGTGATCACCTACTGGCGCGAGATCGCCATCGCCGCAGCGCTGGCGCTGGCGGGCCTGCAGACCGTGCGCCTGGCCGGCGAGGAGGCCGAGCACTTCAAGACAAAGACTGCGCACGCCGTGCAGCTGCAGCGCCTGGCCGAGCGTGCCAAGAGCGTCGCTGACGCCATCGCCGCGGCCGACGAGTCGCAGCGTCGCGCTTTCAACACCATCGACCTGCAGCGAACCCAGGAGAAGGACCGTGCACTATCCGACAACGACGCTCGCCGCGCTCGTGACATTGCTGGCGCTGGTGGGCTGCGCATCCCCGCCACCTGCCGACCCGCCAGTAGCCCCGGTGTGCCTGCGCCCGCAGCCCCCAGCGGCGTGGCTGCTCCAGCCGCCGAGATCCCTGCAGCTTTTCGACAAGAGCTTTGGGATCTCCGCGCTGCCCTGATCGTGGAGCGCGAGCAGCTGCTGGGGCTGCAGGCGTACGTCCGCGAGCTGACGGGGATGGTTGGCGGCGACGTGCCCCAGTGAGCCGCAGATGGTGCACAGGCGGGTGCCGCGGGTCATGACTTCAGGCGACGCCGCAGTGTGAAGTCGGACACGCCGAGGCGGCGCGCTGCTGCGCGCACCGAATAGCCCTCGGCCAGCAGTTCCCGAACGCGCGCCATGTCCACGACCACTTCTGGCCGGCCACGCGGGCGAAGCGCCGGTCTGCCGCAGGTGGGGCACGTCAAGGTGAACCTTTCTCGCCATGGGCGCGGGCTGCGTCGATCTGGTGTTCTGTGTTCATGATGTGTGTCGGCAGGGGGTGGTATTTAGGCCGCTTCGGCCAGCGTGTTGACGATGACGCCCAGGCGCGCTGCGTGCAAGGCGGAGACGTTCCGGGCGCCGTAGGCGATCAGCGCGATGGGCGCGCCCGAGTTCGCGGCCGCCCGCCTACCGTCCACGTAGTGGAAGTGCGGCCGGCCCTTCATGAAGCACACGGCATCGGCCACATCCCAAACGCACTCGTAGTACATCGCGGTCTCGGTGCGGGCCGGCACCAGGGCGATGCCGTCGCCGTGCTCGACCAGGCGGCGCAGCCAGCGCACTGCCTCGCGGCCGAACGGCGGGTTCAGCCAGACGCGGCCGGCCCAGGGCTGAGCCAGGCCGTCTTCGTTGATGCTGTAGTGCCGTGCCGCGGTGTCCCACGGGCGCACGATGGGCGAGCAGGGGTCAAGATCGAAGTGTCCCAGGGCCTTGACGATCTCGGGCGGCGTGAGCCACTCGTCGTGGCCGCCATTCTTCTGGTGCGACGACAGGCTCATGAGGCTTCCTTTCGGAATTTCAGTCCGTTGAACCAGCGGCGCAGCACGTAGCTGCGCACCAGGCTGATGACGGTGAACCAGGCGCCGATGGCCAGGTTGCTGCTGAACGGGATGTGGATGTCGAACAGCGGGAACACCAGCAGTTGCGACGCGAGGGCGACGAGGTAGCCAACGATCACGTTGGCCCAGGCCTCGATCAGAGATTGCAGCTTGGTTTGCATGTGTCCGGCAAGGGGATTGAAAAATCAGGTTGGCACGAATCGCAAGCCGGCGAAGCCGACGGCAAGCACGACCACTGCGACTGCCACGTAGACGATGAGCCTCATGGGGTCGCCTTGAGGAAATGGTCTTTGAACCACATTCGACTGCGGAACGATACGGCCGCTCGGTCGGCCCGCCGCCCCAGGTGAACGCGGATCTGGCGCAGTCGCTGAATGCTGGGCGGGCGCATGCCCAGCGCTTGGCGTTCATGAAACGGGTGGCTGTTCCAGCGCTCTCCGCGACGCGGCGACAGTCGGCGCATCACGCACCTCCCTGCGCCTGGGCGGCGGGCGTGATCGGCAGGCCCAGGTCGCGCAGAACGCTCTCAGGCCAGCAGTCGGGATCGATCTGCACGATGCGCAGCGCGGCTGCGCGCAGCTCCTTGCGGCGCGCGGCGTGAGTCTGAGCCGAACCCTCAAAACCAATGGAATCGGCCTCCGACTGCCAGGCGTCGTGCTGGTTTGCAAGAGCCAGCAGCACTTCGGCGTTCTTTGCGAGGGCGGCGGACTCGCCGGGCGTGAATATGATGTTCATGGCATTTCCCATGTGTCAGCGGGGAGGGTTGGCATCCTGGCTCGGCTGCTCGACGGGTTGGGCGGGTTTCATAGCGGCCAAAGCCTCCTTCCAGCCCCTACCAAACGCGACCCGTGCGTCGATGTTTTCTGGGTACAGCCGACACGCGTTGCGATTCATAAGAATCGCCATTTCCATGCTCTGCGTCGTCTTCAACTCCCCCGCCCCTGCCTGCGTGGCGGGTTGCGCGGGCTCTGCGGGCTGGGGTGCGGCGGCCAATTCGGCGTAGGCTCGATCAAATGCCCGAAGTTCATGGGGCCAGTAACCGCTATCGTCTTGCTCCGCTAGCGTCGCAATCGCTTTCCTCCAAGACAATTGGTGGGACAAGAAATCCTCCGGCATCACCCTCACCGGCTCCGCTGCTGGTGGCGCGGATGCGAGCGCTGCGGGTCGAAAACGGAAATCACAGTCTTTGCCCATGCAACTGCCGTCGAAATCCTCGATATGTCGACCGTCGGTGTGACCCGGACACTGCTTATTCGTTCTCATCGTGCGCTCCCCAGCGTGCCCAGGTCCACCGGCTTGCGCTGCACGCGGTTCGCAGGGTGGAGCAGCCAGCGCGTCCCCAGCGCAGCGCGGGCCTTGGCGGCACGACGCTCGTTGCGCTGGCGCAGTTCGGCGAGTTGTTCGTTGGTCATTGGAACACCGTCTTGTTCAGGTTGGACATCTCGCCAGAAACGACTCCCTGCGCTGTAAGATACTCATTGACCTGCGCAAACAAATGCTGATTCAGACCATCGACGATCGAGTAGGGAATCGGCCACACCTGCAGCGTGAAGCGCGCGACCGCGCTATCGTCCTTCGCTGTTTCGGCGAATCCTCGGACATGCGTTACTGCCATTTCAGTGCTCCAGTTGTTTAACGTTTATCGATCCTATCACACTCCGCGCATCTTGCGGTACTGGCTCACGGCCTTGCGCAGAGAATCCTGCGTCGCCGACTTGCTCGACAGCGCCACGGCCTGCGCCTGGTCCATCGTGTCACGCGTCACGATGCGGTGGCAGATCACCGGCACGCCCTGACCCTGGCGGCGCAGGCGCGCGTTCATCTGGTCGTACAGGTCCAGCGACCAGGTGAGGCCGAACCACACGATGATGCTGCCGCTCTTTTGCAAACCGTCGATGCCGTGCCCCATCGACGCGGGGTGGCCGATCATGAGGCGACAGTCGCCGCTGGCCCAGCGCGTCATGGCGGCCTGCAGCGCACCCTCGCTCTTGCACTCGGTCAGGTTGATCGGCGAAAGGTTAGCGAATCGCTTCATCATGCGCTCGGCGTCGCTGCGGTAGGCATAAGCGCACAGGATCTGCTGGCCATTGGCCTCGTCGATCAGCTCCTCCAGCGCTTCGAGCTTGAGGTCGTGCAGCGGCTCCCACAGCGGCAGGCCGGCGATGGGGTACACGGCACCGTTGCTGAACTGCAGGCAGGCGTTCGTGAGCGACGCCTGGTTGAACACCTCCTTCTCCTTGCCGCTGTCCAGGCGCAGGAAAAACTCCTTCTCCATCTGGTCGTAGCGGGCGCGCAGCGAGTCGGGCAGGTCCACCTCGATGTCGTTGACCATCAGATCAGGGAGCTTGATGTACTCATCGGCGCTCATCTCGATCGTGATGTCGCCGATCAACTGCTTGATGCGGTCCTCGGTGTCCTTGTAGGGGACCACCTTGCGCGATTCGTCAGCCGGCTTGCGATACCACTCGGTCATGAACTTCGTCTTCGAAGTGCCCAGGCGCCTGCCCTTGTCGACCACCAGGTACTGGCCATGCAGATCCTGGTAGCCGTTGCTGGCCGGCGTGCCGGTGAGTCCCGTGATCCAGTCGAAATGCGCGATCGGTCCGGTCACTGTCGTCACGTCGTTCTTGGTGTGCACCTTGACGAACGACTTCACCCTGCTCGTTGTGCTGTTCTTCATCTTGCTGATTTCGTCCCACACCAGACCGTTGAATGGCAACGGTCGATTCTTCGAGACGTAGTAGGTCTGCAGCACTTCTGCGAGCCACCCCAAGTTCTCGAAGTTGATCAGGTAGACGTTCGCTGGTCGCAACAGGGCGCGCGTGCGCTGGTCTTTCGTGCCAGTCAACAGACTGAACGTGAGGTCTTTCGTGTGGCTCCATTTCGCAGCCTCCTGGCGCCACACGAGTCGGCACACGCGGATGGGTGCCACGATGACAACCGCGCGCAGAAAACCGACACCGATGAGATGCGCAATGCTGGTGAGTGTGATGATCGTCTTCCCCAATCCCATGCTCAGCCAGAGCATCGATTCAGGATGAGTGCATTGGTGAGTTACGGCACGCTGTTGGTAGTCGTGCATCAGGTTCGGGGTCAGCATGTCAGCCCATCTCGTCAGTGACGCGCTTCGCATCGTCTACGTTGTCGACCACCTCGACCGTGAACCCCATCTCGCGCAGGCGCGCGTGCTCGCGCTGCTGCGGCACGGTGGGCTTCTGGCCGCCGCGCTTGTACTCCACGAAGCGGATGTACTTGGCGATGATCGGTCGCAGCAGCTCGGGGATCGGCGCCAGGTGCAGGCGGTCGGGCACGAAGGCGTGGCCGGGGCTGGTGAACTTCATCTGCCGGTGGCCACGGTCGCGCGCGTAGTCACCACCGCGCTTCTCGATCTCTTTTTCCAGCAGGTCAGCCACGGTCCATCTCCTCCATCGCGCGCTTCAGATACACCGCCTGGTCCAGACATTCCTCGTAGGCGTGCTGGAGCCACTGGCGCAGCGACAGCGGGTTGTCGCGCACCGTGGTGTTGTACTTGGCGATGCCCTTGGCCTGGCGCTCGGCGATGTCGCGGCACACGGCAGCTTCGGTGCCGGTGGGCGCGACATTCATCGCCTTCGCCCAATTGGGGAACTTGGACCTCGTCATGCCGGCACCTCGTTGTGAAAGTACACCATCGGCAGGGGCTCCAGGTCCAGCGCGTCGGCGGTGAACTTGCGACCCCACCACTGATCATCGATCGTGCGCACCTCGACCCGCTGACCGGTCGCCAGTGCGATGACCTTCTCGCCGCGCCATGAGTAGGCGTGGCCTTGTCGTGCTTGAATTTCCATGGCCTTATGATAAACGATTAACGAGCTTTTCAACCTCGCGGATGAAATATTCGTGGTCCACCGCATCACGGTCGGCGTCCTTGATGTCGTTGCACACGCGCACGTTCCAGCCGCTCTCGACCCCGATGCGCCGATGCTCGGTCTTGCCCTTGAGCGGCGGCATGATCTTGAAAAGACGCACGCCGTCCTTGGCGATGTGGTAACGGGTGGTGTTGGGCAGATATTCGTGGTCGACTGAACCGTGAACGGTAGTTACGCAACCGATCAGCCGGCTCGTGCGCGGCACCTTCACGCGCGACAGGAAGTCGTAGATGTCAGGCCAGTTCTCCACCGTCTCGCGGATCGGCGCGCCCTCCAGCAGCACCTTCTCGGCGACCTTGGGCACGACCAGGCAGCTGTGGTTCTGGTCCCAGCGCAGCCGGCCGCCATCCTTCTCGTGCTTCCACTCGTAGGCGCCGATGCGCTTGACCTTGCCGTTCGTGTAGCGCGCGAGGTAGTTGTTCACGTCGCGGATGCACATCACGTCGTACTCGGCGAACTCCATCTTCAGCTTCGTGATGCCCTCCCACCAGGTGATCACGGCGGCCAGGTGCGGCCGGTGCACCTTGGGGCACACGACGGTGATGCCGTCGGTGTTGGCCTGGATGACGCGCAGGCCGGTGATCTTGATCAGCTGCTCGACCAGCAGGCACAGCAGCAGCTGGCCGTTGAGCGTGGTCTGCATCGTCATCATCGGGTCGAGCAGGGGGCTGAACTGGTTGTTCGAGTTGCCATAGGCGCCGTTGCCGGCGAGCTTCAGCGCCTTGTTGCGCGCCGTGCCCTTGGCATGCTTGGACCGCTCGTCCTTCAGGCCCGCGTAGATGGTGCTGAACACCTCGGGGTAGTGCGCTGGCTTGAACCCCTGCGCGATGGCCGTGCTGGGGTAGTAGCCCTCCACGTCGATGTCCACGATGTCGTTCTCGGCGTCGGAGCGGACGATCTCGTTCTCCACCGATGCGTGGATGCCGCCCAGGCCGAACACGAAGTCGATGCCGCCCACCGCAGCCTGCACGCCCTCGAACACGCCCTTCGTCTCGGTGATCGTCTGCGCCAGCAGCCACTGGTGCACGCGGTGGAACTCGGGGTTCTCGAACCTGATCCACGGCAGGATGGCCTCTCGCAGTGCGATGCTGGCGCGCCGGGTCTGCCGGGGCTTGCGACCCTCGGGGCCGTAGGTGTAGCACTGCACGCCGGCGGCCTCCAGCCGGCCCAGGAAGAACTCCACGCCGATCTTCACGTCCGAGAACGACAACCAGTCTTTCCCGGGGTGTTCGGCCAGAAGCTCCTCGCGGAAGCGGATTGCGTCGAGCGAGTGGTGATAGAACTTCTTCGTCTCGCTCACGTCGTGGGCGTTGTAGCTCTTGAGGATCGGCAGCTGCTCGCGCGTGATGATCGTACCCACGGGGATCGGCATGTCCTCGACGTGATCCGACTTCATGACGAACTCCAGCGCCTTCAGGCTGGTGCGGCGCGCCCGGTTGTCGAAGTGGTGGATCTTGAACAGGTCGATCTGTTCCACGATGCGGTCATCGCGGTAGACCATGTGCATGAACTTGTTGCCCTCGTCATCGTCATCACGCGAGCCGATGATTGCCATGGCCTTGGCGTAGAGGGTCGGTGCGTCGGCATGGCCCATCTTCATCAGGGTGTGCAGGATGGGGTAGTCGAACCCGAGGTTGTTGTACCCGACCAGGCGGCCGCCGTTGGACGCGATCCAGCGCACGAAGCCGATGATCTCCCGTGAGTCGTTTCGCCAGGGGCTGATCTCGAATGCCCACTTGAAGGGCATCCAGCAGTGCTCGAACGCGATCGTGAAGACGTTCGGCATCGTCTCCTCGTCATACGCGAAGTCGTTTTTCATGTGTGCTCCAGGGACCGCACCTTACGGGTGCGAGTCGTCGGCGATCAGCTGCCGAAGAACGACGGCATCGTGGCGGGTGCGCCGAACGTGGGAGGTGCGGGCATCGCCGGGGCGGCTGCAGGCGTGGCGCCGAAGAAGCCGGGCACGCCGCCGGCCGGTGCTGCTGCGGGAGCTGCCCCGAAGAACCCAGGAACGCCTGCCGGCGCAGCGCCAGCCACAGCGCCGAACATCGGTGTGGCGTCAGGCTGCGCATCACCGAAAGGCTTGTCGTCACGCAGGAATTGCACCGCGATCAGATCGCAGCGCACGCCTCGGCCGTGAGTGTTCTCCTGCAACCACAACTTGATCGCAGCATTGACGCGACAGCCGCCGTAGAGCTTGCGCGCCACGGCTTGGTACTCCATCGTGTTCATCGGATCGACGGCGGAACCGTCGGCCTTGATCATCTGCGGCGCACCCTTGTCGCTTTTCTTGCTTGCGCCGATGGCCACCATGCCCTCGTAACCGTCGTACACGCGCAACGTGTTCTTGTCCACGCGCTCGCTACCCTGCGCGAAGCAGCGCAGCCGACGATCGGCGTTGATCATCTGCATGATCTGGTTGGCATGAGCCTTCCACTTCTCCTGCGCCATCGCGGCGTAGGTCTGCATCACTTGTCCGAAACCGGGATGGTTTGGCGGCATGATGAAGTCGGCCTCGTAGGTAGGAACCTTGGTCGGGTCGGTCTTGTTCTTCTTCGGCTCGATGAGTGCCGGGAAAGAGAGGCGAACGTCGGAAAGAAAAATGATGTCGGACATTTGGTACTTTCGATTTGCGTTTAACGACTTACTTCTGAACCTGCATCCACGCCGGCACCTGCATCCAGTCGGGCACTGCTGCCGCTTCCGGGGCTGGTGCAGCGGCGATGGCTGCGGGCTCCTGTACCGCGCTGAACAGGGGCGCGGCGCCCCTCACGACGGCAGGCCGTGGGTCGCTTTCCAGAGCGATCGTGAGCTTGCCGCCGAGCTTGGAAATGTACTCCGCTTCCATGGTCTTGAGTTGGCGTTCGGACAGCGTTTTCTGCGTGCCGTCGCGCTTCACCCAGGTGAGTTTCTTCGCCTGGGCGGGACTGACCACCGAGGTCTTGTAGATCGCGTCCTTCGGCACGCCCATGCCCTTCAGCTTCTCGGCGATCTGATCCTCGGGCAGATTCCACACCTGCGAGCCGCGACCGTTGACCAGCTTGAGGCCGGGCAGGGCCTTGCCGGATTCCAGGCGGCGCTGTGCCTCCTCCTCGGCCTGCTCGATGGTCTGGCGCAGCATGGGTGCCGCCTCCAGGATCTCGCGCAGGCGCTCATCGGAGAGCGTCGCCACGTCCTGGCTGGCCAGCTGCGTCGTGGCGTCGATGGTGGCCGGCAGCGCAGGCGCGGCCGGGTCGGGTGTCGGCAGAGCCGACGGGTCGATGGTTGGGAATTGCACGCCTGCTGCTTTCATTGCACGTTGTGCTCGCGCGCTGCAGCCCTTCGCAGGGCAGTAGCGGCACTGCTTGTCACCGGGGACCAGCGGCGCGTCGGCGGGGAACGTCGCCGTGCCGCCAGCGTTGTACGCATGGCCCAGCGCCAGCACCTGCGCGGTCGTCCGCTCACAGGCGCTGATCACCGGCAGGTTCTTCAGCGCGAGCTTTGGCTGGATGATGACGGTCTTGACGAACTGGAACTGGTTCGGGTTGTCAACCTCGGCCAGTGCGCCCAGCGCGTACAGGTCGAGCTGTTCGTTGTCCTCGGCCGGGACGGGGTTCATGCCGTCCTTGTAATCGATGATCTCGAACATCGCGCCGCGGTAGATGCGGATGTCCACAGTGCCCGCCTGCTCGTGAAAGCCGGTGAACTTGTGGGGGTCGACCCGCTTCTCGGACAGCACCTTGAAAGTGCCGTTCAGGGAGCGCTCGCGGATGTAGTCGATGGCGACCTTCACCCGCGCAGCACGCTCCCGATCAACGACAAACGAGCCGTCGTGGTCTTGGAGCGTAAAGCCGACCATCTCGTTCGGATCGATGATGCGAGGGCTGATGCAGTGCTCCAGCAACGTGTGGCTGTGCGTGCCGTCGACAGCAGCCGGGCCGCTGGGGGCCTCGGGGTACTTCGCGGCCTCACGCACGGAGCCAGGGCACCGCATCCAGCGATGCGCGCTGCTCGGGGAGAGCTTGGCGTGGGTGGTCACACCGCGCCTGCCTTCTTCGCGGCCTTGTAGACCGCGCGGCCGCAGTCCGACACCAGCGTGCGTGTGCCCATCGAGAACCGGTAGCGCGTCTGGTTGTACTCGACCTCACGCGGATCGATGCCCTGCTGGCGCAGGTTGGAGCGCAGTTCCTTGCAGCGCTTCGCGTTCATCGCGGACCTCCCCACGATGGAGCCGGCATGCTGGGAGCCATTGGAGGAGCGGCAGGTTTCACGGGCCGCGGGCGCTGAATGCCGACCACGTAGTCGATCAGTTCGCGCACCGCTTCACGGCGAGCACCTTCGCTCATCTGCTCGTCGCGCTCGGCTTGTTCCAACTGATCGCGCAGGCTTCGCACCTGCTCGACAGCTGCGTCGTGCGTCGCTGTGGCGTTCTTGAGCGCCAGCGACAGGAACATCAGACGGTCGGCGTCCATCTCAGGCACCCGCCTTCAGCGCTTCGACCTGCTGGTAGAACGCGCCGTACTGCTCGGGCTTGAGGTCGTTCATGTTCGTGACACCCATGCCGGCCAGGATCACGGTGCCGATCTTGCCGCCCTTCTCCGCGCCCATCGCGTTGTACGCGGCGGCCGTGTAGTCGAACAGCTGCTGCTGCGTGCTGAACGGCGCAGCGGCGGGGGCAGGTGCCAGCGTGGCCGTGGGCATGAAGCTGGGCGCGCCAGGCATGGCGTTACCAGGGGATGTCGTCGCACCAGCGGCAAAGGTAGCTTGCGCCGCAACCTGCGGTGCCGAAGTGGCAGGGCTCGCCAAAGGGGCGGCCACCTGCAAATGCTGCACCGGCTGGCCCAGCTGCGCGGCGTGGGCGCGCAGGGCCTCGGTGTTGGCGTTCATGGCGGTGATCAGGGCGGCGATGGTGTTGTCGAAGGACATGGATTGGCTCACTTGGTTGCGATGGTGGTGGTGACGAACTGACGCAGCACGGCGGCTGCACCGCCTTGCGGCTTGGCGATCTTGGTGAACTTCTTGTGCTCCGCGTCATTGACGCGCACGCCGAGCATCTTGAGGCGAGGCGGGGCTTTCGCCTTCTTCGCCGGGGTAGTGGACATTGGGTTTCTCCTGTGGTCCGGTCGGTGAGCTTGCAGTTTAACGTTAATCGGTGCGACAATGCAAGCACCGTTAAACAAATTTGTGGAGAAGATGATGAGCACCAGAACCGAGATGGCGAAATCTGTCGCTGATGGCTACGAGCTGATGGCCAGCCTGCTGGAGAACGAGCGGCCAGGGAAGAACCTCCAGCTCATGATGCAGGCGGCTATCATCTCGCTCCTTCGTGCGCGAGCTTCCGACCACCTTCAGATCGCCCAAGAAAAAGCCCCGGATCGTGAGAACCGGGGCTGAACAGGTGGACCGCGAAGACCCCTGGAGCAAGCAAGACAGGACATCAGTATATGACAATCGTGACCCAGCACCCCGCATCGGTTGACGCCTATCTCCGACACGGGATGCAACTCGTGGCCATCCCACCCTTCTCGAAGGGACCAGCGCACCACGGGTGGAACGAGCGGGGCAGCTTGCTGCCCGACCACACCCTGCTTCCGCCCGGCTGGAACATCGGCCTGGCCCACGCCTACAGCGGCACCATGGCCATCGACGTGGACGCATGGGACCGCGCAGCTGCCGAGCTGGCGATCAACGGCATCAACCTGCAGAGCCTGTTCGACGCACCTGACGCGGTGGTGATCGACTCAGGCCGGCAGGGGCACGGCAAGCTGATCTATCGCATGCCGTTCGGGCTGGCACTGCCGAGCTACAAGTGGATGGATGACCGGCTGGACGAGCACGGTGAGAGGGAGCGGTACAACTACCTGGATTTCCGCTGTGGCACGGCCAACGGGAAGACGGTGCAGGACGTGCTGCCGCCATCGATCCACCCGCTGACCGGCAGGCCGTACCAGTGGGCCGGCGGTGGACACTGGACCCGCCTGCCGCAGATCCCCGAGACGCTGCTGGCGCTGTGGGTGCGCGAGATGGCGCGGGCCAACGAGCGGCCGGCCGCGCCGACTGGCCCACTGAGCGCCGACTGGCAGGAGATCGATGCAGCGGTCAACGCCATCAGCCCGGACTGCTCGCGCGAGGAGTGGGTGCAGGTCGGCATGGCGCTGCACGCTGCCGGCGTCGAGCTGGGCCAGGAGGCGCACGCGGCGCACGTATGGCACACCTGGAGCCAGCGCAGCAAAGCGAAGTACCCTGGCCCGCGGGAGATGGAAACCCAATGGCGCAGCTTCAGCGTGAACAAGGCGAACCGGGTCAGCCTGGGCACGCTCTACCACCTGGCCGGGCTGGCCGGCTGGCGCAAGCCGACACCGGACGCGGCGGCGCTGTTCGCCAACGTGGCGCCGGTACAGCCTCGGGTGCTCACGGCCAGCCTGAACCCGCCACCGCCGCAACTCGACTTCTCCCTGATGCCGCCGGTGCTGGCGCAGGCTGCGCAGGACATCGGCGCGTCTGTGGGGTGTGACCCTTTGGTCCCACTGTTCGCGGGCCTGGCGGCCATCTCCGGGGCCGCTGACGCACGCACGCGGCTGGAGCTGCGCCCAGGGTTCAAGGTGCCCCCGGTACTGTGGGCCATGACCATCGGCGACCCCGCCGACAAGAAGTCCCCGGGGTCCAAGCCCATGTTCGAGGTGCTGCAGGAGATCGAGCGCGAGGACCGGGTACGCTACCAGCAGGCCATGCAGGTCTACGAGGCGCTCGAGGCCCGCCACGAGGCGGCGAAGAAGGCGTATCTCGACGCTGCCAAGGACACCGAGACGCTGCTGGCCGGCGAGCTGCCGCCCGGCTACGGCGAAGCCCCCAAGATCCCCGTGCCGTTGCGCCTGGTGGTGCAGGACGTGACGAGCCAGAAGCTGGTGCGCATCTGCGCCGACGCGCCGCGCGGCGTGCTGTGTTACCTCGACGAGATGAACAGCTGGGCCGCCAAGCTGTCCGACCCGCGCAGCGGCGAGCACAAGTCGACATGGACGACGGCGTTCGAGTCCTCCTATCACAAGATGGACCGCGTGGGGGCAGGCGAGATCGAGGCCGACAACTTCGCCGTGAGCATGTACGGCAACATTCAGCCGCGCGTGTTCGCAGAGCACGTCGGCAAGCTGTCAGAGGACGGCCTGCTGCAGCGCTTCATTCCGATCCAGTTGCGCGGCGAGATGACGCGCCTGGGCTCGCCGTCGCGCGAGCGCATGGTGTCCAAGGCCGCGTTCGACATGATGGTGCGCAGCGTGTACGGCCTGCCGGCCATGACCTACAACATGAGCCCAGGCGCGGAGGCGCTGTACGTCGAATTCCAGAAGTGGTATCACCAGCGCCTGAGCGATGAACGCTTGATGAAGCCCAGCGCGATCTACATGCAGGCGTTCGGCAAGATCGAGGGTCTGGTGGGCCGCCTGGTGCTGCTGATGCACATGATGCTGGAGCCGTTCCAGATCAACGTGTCCGAGGAGACGGCGCGCCGGGCCATCGACATGGCTACGAGCTACCTGATCCCATCGATGCGGCACATCTACAACGGAGAGATGGTGGGCGCGAACTCGCTGGACCAGTGGATGGCTGACTTCATCATCCAGTACGCCGACCGCGACAAGATCACCATGTCAGAGATCAAGCAAAGCGCGCGCCGGCAGCTAGAGGGCATGGGGCCAGCGCAGGCCACATCGGCGATCCTCGGGGCCATGTGGCGCGTGCAGAGCCTGAGCTGGGTGGCGCGCATGGACGACAGCACCGCCGAGCACAGGGGGCACGCCGAGTGGGCAATCAACCCGTCGATCCGCCAGCAGTTCGCCGAGCACCGGCTGGAGGTGATCGCAGCGAAGCAGCGCATGATGGACTACGTGTCGCGCAACGCGGCCGTGCCGTTCAACGTGCACGGACATGAACTCTTGACAGGGACCAACGGATGACAATGGCAGCAGAGATGCGCGAGCGGATGATCACCGCCATCAAGGAGCACGGTCCGCTGACCGTGCGCGAGCTGGCCGAGTGGCTGCAGCGCGACATGAGCAAGGTCAACGAGTCCATGTGGCGTGCGCGCAAGACCCACGGCACGCGCTACTTCCGCGTCACCGGCTACCAGCGCCAGCAGGGCAACAGCGGCCGCGAGGCGCGGGTCTATGGCCTCGGGCCAGGCGAGGACGTGCGCAAGCCTGTGCTGGGCGCCAAAGCGCGCCAGCAGACGCAGTACCGGTACTTCGAGAAGAACCGAGCGCTGATCTACGCGAAGAAGAAGGTGCAGCGCCGCAAGACCCCGTTCGTGAACAGCGTGTTCGGATCGATGGTAGCCGTAATGGCCGGCTGAGAATTTCATTCCCCGCGGCAGGGTGGGGGATGCTCCAGACGTGAAAACGCCCCGGCGGGAAACTTGTTCCTCCGGGGCGAAGTTCTTTTAAGGGGTGCTACACGTAGGCTTCGTAAATCTCCCCCGTCACGATGAACGGGTAGCCGTACTGAGGCGCGCAGGACCAGAGGAAATGCGAAACCCGAGCCGTCCAGCGCCAGCGGAATTTCTCAGTACTGATGTGACGCGATGGTGAACAGAGCGACACGGATAGTAGGTCATAGCACCAGCGCCGACGCATCACACGCCTCCGGTCATCCAAGCCGGCAGCGCAGCCGCGGCAGGCTGCGCGGAGATGCAGACGTGCTGAACCGCAGAGTGCGGGCAGCCTTGATCCTCGCACAGAGGTTCCGGTGCAGCCTTCGCCTTGCGCGGCTTGCGGACCTTCTCCGGCCCGCCCATGGCCACCGCTGCCGCCACCAGCTCGGCGTGCATGTCAGGCATGCGCGTTTCGACCAGCTGCAGCACGTCGAACAGGCGGCGCGTGCTGCTGTCGGGCTGGCGCGTGCCGTTCTCCCACTTGCGGTAGGTGGTCACCGGAGTGCCGAGATAGGCGGCCATGCCGGCCTCGCCGAGCGACAGGCGCGCGCGCCAGGCTTTCAATTGGTCATTGGTCATTGATTTTCCCCATGGGTTCAGGTTCGTGGAAATTGGCCAGAACGTCAAGGATGATCCGTTGTGCTTTTTCATACTCGCGCTGATCAAGCAGGTGAGCAGCTACGAGCAACGGCTGGCGATACTCGCCGAAGATCTCTTCGGTGATCATGCGCTTTGATCGCCAAACTACTTCCGATGCAGGTTGTTCATCGGATCTGTACTTGAATCTCGTTACGAAACGAGCTTCGATCAGATATTCGTTGTCTTCTCTCGCGTAGATCGTCGGTTCTCGCTTGTGCTCGGAGAAGGCTTCCGCGAAACGAAACGGCTCCAATCGCATGTACCGTTTTCCGGTGTCGTGGTGGCGCAGGGCTTGTGCGAGCTTACTCATGATGGATCGATCTCCAAGGGGAACATGCGCCGCAGGTCCGCGGCTGAAAGGAACTCCATGCGCTCGGCCAGCGGCAGGCCGGCGCGCGTGGCTGCGTAGTAGTGGGCGCGACTGCTGTGCTCGCAGGCGCCACCGCCCTTGCGATGCAAGAAATGGTAGCCGCCGCAGTGGCAGACCAGGCGGCCGCGCTTGTCACGCTGGCTCATGACGCCAGCACCACAACGCCACCGATGCACGCTGTAGCGATGGTGCACAGCGGAGCGATCCAGCGCCAGCCCATCTCGCGAACGATGGGGAGCATGAGCATGCCGATGCACCACCCTGCGACAGTGCCGAGAATCTGGCAATAAATCGTTGTCATCACCGCCCTGCCTTCTTGAGCATCGCCATCGTGCCGGACTCCTCCAGCCGTTCGAGCAGGCGGGTGGCCACCACCGCTGCCCCGAACGCTTTCTGTTCATCGGAGCCGTAGGAGTTCAGCACCTTCGTCAGCGTGTTGATCAGCGCCAGGCAGTCCGCGCTGCGCTGCTCGATGCGTTCGGCCATCGTGCGGTACATCGAGCCGGGCGACGTGCGGCGTGCGCACTCCACCATCTCGGCATCGGTCATGTCTTGGAGCATGGGCATGGTGATCCTCAGCGCGGCAGGTTGGAGTCGAACCCGGACGGCTGCGCATCGTCAGGCTCGGGGAATTCCTGCAGCGAATCTTCGACGCCGCAGGACCAGATCCACGCGGCCACGACGATAGCCAGCACGTAGATGAGGGCGTAGACCATGTATTCAGTTGGCATTGCGTTGCTCCTTCAGGTGGTTGATTGCCAGCTCGATGCGCTCCATGCGCTTGATCTCGCGCAGGCAGCGCGTGCGGATCTCCTCCGCGTTGCGCCGCAGGCCGCGCATGATGTCTTCGCCGGCATCGAGGCGCACTGACATGTAGTAGCCGCGCTGCTCGTCGTGGTCTTCGATCTGCACGTACTGCGACTGTGCGATGTTCAGGGCGGTGACTTGCATGGTTACTTCCCGGTGAAGACGAACACGCTCGTGCGACCGTCGGACAGCGTACCCTGCACCAGCTCGCCGGACCATCCGAGCTTGGCGCACAGGCGCATGGCTGCGTCGCTGTGGCGCAGATCCTGCGGCATGCCGTGGTCGATGTCGACAGTGATTGAGCCGGCTTCGGCGGTGGCCTTGAGGCGCGAGCCGCGCATGTCGGTCGGGCCGATGTACTTGACTGTGATGGCTTGCATGGTCATTCTCCCTTCGCGTCGGCCGCAGCCTGGCGCTGTGTGAACTCGATCCCGTCGATGAACGCATGCATGCGGTCCCACAGCTCGCGTTTGGGGACATGCCCGCCGCCGATGGGCGTGCTGACGCCACCGCTCGTGTTGCTCATGCGGTGCAGGCACACGCCACCGTAGGAGTGGCTGATGTGGAAGTTGCCGACCTGTGCGCGGCCCCTGTTGGGCTGACCTTCGACCCACGGTGCATAGGGCTCCATGGGTGAGCCGGTCAGCTTGTTCAGGCGCTCGCAGAGGATGCGCAGGTCGGTGTCGGTGATGCGTTGGGCCATGTCTAGCTCCTAGGGGTGGCCGCTTGCGCGGCCGGGTTGGTGATCAGCCGTTGATCGTGACGTTGTTCAGCATGTTCTCGGTGATGCGGTCATCCATCCACAGCTCGTCGATGAAGATCGAGAAGAACTGGCGGCGCGCCGGCTCGTCGGTGCGGTATGCGGGCACCTCACAGCAGCGGCGAATCCATGCGCGGCGGAAAGCGGCCCGCACTTGGCGCTGGTTCATCTTCGGTTGTTGGGCCATGTCTAGCTCCTGGTGTGTTGCGGTGAATGAAGTATAACCCATTGGGTGAGACATGCAAGGACTATCTTCAATGACCCAGTGGGTTAGAAGGTTACTCGGCGGGGAATCAGCCAGGTTTCGAGCCAGGCGGCGTAGGCGCGCTGCGGTGTCTCGCCTCTCCCCGTCACCCGATACGGCCTGAGACTGGAGCAGAACCATTGCCCATCGCTCCTGTACAGCAGTGGCCTGGGCACGGGCGGCAGTGGCGCGCGTGACGTGGGGTAACGCCAGATCGGCGCGCGCGAGGGTAGAAGTGCCATGGCGTCAGTCCATGCGAACGGGCAGGCCCATGGCGCGGCGCTGGCGCGCGGCCTCCTCGGCCTGCTGCTTCTCCTCCAGCGTAGAGAACGTGCCAAGGTGCACGCTGCGGCCAAGGTTGCTGTCCCACAGGAACGCGCGGTAGCTGCGCGCCGTCGAGCGGCGCTGGCGCATGTGCACCGCACCTGCAGGCTCCAGCGCGGGCTGGTGGATGCGCTTCATGCTCGCGCGGGTCTTCATGGCCTGTGCGATGTCGACAGGGCGCGTGACGGGCTCAGGCGGCGCGCAGTGGTGGTTGTACAGCGCCTGCACCTCATCGTCGAGCTGTGCGTCGATGTAGGCACGAGTGAGGAACGCTCGACCGGTGGTCATCAGGGCCAGGGTCATGCGCTCGCGCTCCGGGCTGCTGGCGCGCGCGGGTGCTGCTGGCGCAGCAGAACCAAACATCGCGGACTTGTAGACATGCAGCGCACCAGGGTCGAGCTGGCGCGCGGTAGCGCATGCGGCGACGGCCTGCGCTTCGCTGGCGGCTTCAAATGTGCCAAGGTAGGCATCACCCTGGTAGACATCGTGACGCTCGATGGTGGGGCTGCTGGACGCGTGCATGACGGGCTCGGGATCGCCAGCAGGAACAGCGACCCAGTTGATGGTGCTGCTGTTGGTGCGGCTGGCTGATTCGACGATGGCCGCTTGCGCGGTCAGTGCTTCGACTCTGTGTTGAAACGAATAGGTGCTGTCACCTGGTTCGTAGACATCGAATTGCATTGGGTGCTCCTGTGTTGCGGTGGCTGGATTGTTCAATGGTTCAATGGGTTTGTCAACTCTCACGCACTCACTTGATCACGCACGCACTCGCTGTACAGGATCGGGGATAGTTGGTTTTGGAAATCACGCACAACATCGTATTTCTACAACCCCTCTTGATCGCATATGGAAAGATGCACCGTGCGTGCGTGATCAAGTGCGTGAGTGCGTGCGTGATGGCCCACCGGGTCAAAGTTTCCGACAAACGGTAGTCCAATGGGTCAAACGTGCAGTACAATGGGTCACCGCAACAACTGACCCACTGGAGCTAAACATGACCGCATATCAAACATGGCACAAAGAAGCACGCAACGCGATCAATGAGGGCCGCAAGTTCTCGATGATCCCAACGGGTAAGCGGGTCAGCTTGGCCGATGTGATCGAGAAGCTGAAGGGCTGACCCAGCGGGGCGCGAGCCCTTGCCCCATTGGCACAGTGACCCACTGGCCTGGCCACATGCTAGATAGGGCCAGTGGGTTGAGTGCGGCCAGGTGCCGGGGGGAGCCCCCACGCCGCCGCGCCGTGCTGGTCAAGGAGGTACTCAACCGACTCAGCGCTCCAACGAAACTGAAAACCCATTGGATCATGTAACTAAGAACCCATTGGGCAACACATGAAAGCGAGAAGCTGTGATACCCTGTTTCCTTTTCAACCGAGGATCGTCATGACCAAGAAAGTACGGATCGAGAACGCCGACACGAGCAGCCACAAGGTGCGCGTGTTCACCGAGGACAAGGGGCCGGATGGCGAGTGGAAGCGTAGTGAGATGCAAATGCCGGTCGACCTGAACACGCCGACCGCGCTGACCGAGCAGTACATCCACTCGACTCGTCGGATCGTGATCGAAGAAGGCTGATACAGTGGACCGGTGGGCTGTGGCGGGCGGCAAACCTCTTCGTCGCATTCCAACGAGTGCCCTGCCGCTGGACATAGCCCACACCCTCGTCTCCGCTCGTCCTACACCACCGAGCCAGCGCAGCCACGCTAAACTCTCGGGATGGACCACCTCCACATCGTCACGCCCGCCCCCGAGCAGCAGCCGCTGCCCCTGCCGGCGTGGATGATCGACCCCAACGCGCCACCGTCAGCCCTCAAGGCCCTCCGGCGCGAGAACGAGGTCACGGTGTTCGAGGCCAAGTTCGACCACATCATCACGCAGCTGGCGTGCGGCCAGCCGCTGAAGTCGCTGCTCGGGGACGACCCGCGGAACCTGGACTACGCTCGTTTCCTCGCCTGGGTGCTCAAGGACGACAGGCGCAAGGAGCTGTACTACGACGCGCAGCGCATCGCCGCTGAGCTCATCTCGACCCAGATGCTGGACATCGCCGACGCCAGCGACGCCCTCGAAGACGTTCAACGATCCACGCTGCGCATCAACACGCGCAAGTGGTACCTGGGCGTGCTCGACAGGAAGCGCTTCGGCGAGGTCAAGCAGATCGACCAGACCGTCACCATCGACATGGTGGGGGCCATGGAGGCTGCACGCGAGCGCGCCAGCGCCCGTGCGGAGATCATCGACGTGCAACCGAAGGAACTGAAATGACCAAGGAAACGAAGACCCAGGCGCAGCAGGCGAACTACGACCAGCTGAAGAAGCTGTCGGCAGAGGACGCCAAGCAGGACCGCGAGCGCGCCGAGAAGGAAGCCGAGGGCCGCCGCGTGAAGCAGGGCCAGGAGAACGCCGACGACAGCAAGGGCGACCCCAGCGGCCCGCCCTACACCACCAAGCGCGAGGACCAGGGCGACACGACCGCGGTGCTGGACGCCGACGGCAAGCCCGTCGAGGTGAACGTCGAGGCTGCGAACACCACCGCGACGCTGGCCCGCCAGGGCGCCCTCGAGGAGAACCCCGCCACCCGCGCCCTGCGCGAGCAGGACATGCGCCGCGCGGCCGGCTCGCACGTCGTGAACGCCGACGTGGCCGCGGCCGCCGAGCAGGCGCGCCAGAACGAGGTGGTGCCGGCCGACGGCGGGCAGGACGACAAGGACCACAAGGGGGAGAAGAAGTAGGGTACGATGGGGCCGCCCTTGATCGGGCAGTCTCCCTACCCCTTGGGCCACCGCGATCCGGTGGCCTTTTTCTTGGGCGGCGCTACACTCGGGCGATGAGCCGCACCGCCCCAGCCGCGGCGGGACCGAACGAGCAGCAGCTGCTCACGGACCTGCTGTCGTACCAGCACGACCCGTTGGGGTTCGTCCTCTACGCGTTCCCGTGGGGCGTGAAGGGCACGCCGCTGGAGAAGATGAAGGGGCCGCGCCGCTGGCAGGTCGCCGAGTTCCGGCGCATCGCGGAGCACCTGGCCCTGGACCGCGACAAGGCACGCATCGGCCTGCCGCCCACGCCCCTCTACCTGGCCCTGTCCTCGGGTCGCGGCATCGGCAAGAGCGCGTTCCTTGCCATGCTCGACCTGTGGGTGATGTCGTGCTGGATCGGCGCCACCACGATCGTGACGGCGAACACGGCCGACCAGCTCAAGACGCGGACGATGGCCGAGCTTGGCAAGTGGCACACCATGGCGATCAACAGCCATTGGTTCGACAAGAGCAGCACCAGCCTGCGGCCGAACAAGTGGTTCGCGGACATCGTGTCGCAGCAGCTGAAGATCGACACTCAGTATTACTACGTCGACGCGCAGACGTGGAGCGAGGACAACCCGGACGCCTTCGCCGGTGCGCACAGCCAACTCGGCATGATGGTGCAGTTCGACGAGGCGTCGGGTATCGCCGACCCCATCTGGAAGGTGACCGAAGGGTTCTTCACCGACCTGTCGCCGCTGCGCCTGTGGGTGGTGATCAGCAACCCGCGGCGCAACACCGGCCAGTTCTTCGAGTGCTTCCACAAGAACCGCGCCTTCTGGTCCACGCGCTACATCGACGCGCGCGACGTGGAGGGTAACGACCGGGCGGTCTACCAGCGTATCGTGGACGCCAACGGCGAGGACCACGACGTCACGCGCGTCGAGGTGAAGGGGGAGTTCCCACGCACCGGGTCGAACCAGTTCATCGGGCGCGACGTGGTGGCCAAGGCCGCCGCGCGCCCGCTGTCGGACGACCCCGGCGCGCCGCTGATCATGGCGGTCGACGTGGCGCGCTTCGGCTCGAACGAGTCAGTGCTGCGGTTCCGCAAGGGGCGCGACGCGCGCAGCATCCCACCCATCCGGCTCAAGGGCGCCGACACCATGGCCGTGGCCGGCGCGGTGGCGGCGGCGATCGAGCGGCACAACCCCGACGCGGTGTTCGTCGACGGGGCCGGCGTGGGCGGCGGTGTGGTCGATCGGCTGCACCAGATGGGCTACCGGGTGCGCGAGGTGCAGTCGGGCGAGAGCGCCGACGACAAGGAGCGGTTCCTGAACAAGCGCGTCGAGATGTGGGACACCATGCGCGACTGGCTGACCATCGGCTGCATCGACGACGACGTGCGGCTGTCGGACGACCTGACCGGCCCCGAGTACAGCGTGGCGCTCAAGGGCCAGCTGAAGCTGGAGACGAAGGAGGCCATGCAGAAGCGCGGCCTGTCCAGCCCCGACGACGGCGACGCGCTGGCGCTCACGTTCGGCGGGCCGGTGGCCAGGCGCGACGCTGCGGCAGCGCGGGCGCGCGGTGGGCGCAGCCAGGAGGCGCAGTCCGATTACGATATTTTTGCCGAGGTGTGATACATTCCCGCCGCACGGAGGTTGCCCCAATGGCTTCACTTTTCAGTTCCCCCAAGGGTCCGAAGGATCCCAAGCCGCCCAGCGAGGCCACGCCCCAGGTGGAAGCCGCAGCTGACGCCGAGCGTCGCCGTCAGCGCGCCGCCAGTGGCCGCGCCGCCACGATGCTGTCGGGCGGTGGCGGCAGCGCGGCCCCCACGGTCGGCACCAAGACCCTGCTGGGCCAATGAGCGAAACCACCGACGACTTGATCCGCGTCTACGAGAACCTGAAGGGTTCTCGCGGCGTGTGGGAGCAGCATTGGGAGGAGATCGCCGAGCGCATCCTTCCCCGACAAGTCGGGTTCGTCGGTGACCGCACACCGGGCGAGAAGCGCACCCAGAAGGTGTTCGACTCCAAGCCCATGATCGCGCTGGAGCGTTTCGGGGCGATCAACGACTCGATGCTCACGCCGCGGCAGACGAAGTGGCACAACCTGCGCACGACCGACGCGACGCTGAACCGCCGGCCCGAGGTGCAGGACTGGTTCTACCAGGTCAACCAGATCCTCTACGACGCCCGGTACACCCCGGCCGCCAACTTCTCCGGCCAGAACTTCGAGCGCTGGCTATCCTCGGGCGCCTTCGGCACGGGCATCCTGTTCACCGACTTCGACGATGGGCGCGGCTCGATGCAGCGCGGCCTGCGCTACCGCTGCAACAATCTGCGCGACTGCTTCCTGCTGGAGAACCACCAGGGCGTCATCGACACGGTGTACCGCCGGCTGCGCCTGACCGCGCGCCAGGCCGCGCAGCGCTGGGGTCGGGAGAAGCTGCCCGAGTGCGTGCTGAAGGATCTGGACAGCCCGACGAAGCAGGACACGCAGCACGAGTTCGTGCACATCGTGCGCCCGCGCACTGACTACTGGCCGGGCCGCATGGACGAGCGTGGTCGGCCGTGGCAGTCCCTCTACATCCATGTGCGCGAGCGCAAGGTCATGGAGGACGGTGGCTACACCAGCTGGCCCTACTCGATCAGCCGCTACGTGACGGCGCCGGATGAGGTGTACGGCCGCTCGCCGGCCATGTCCGCGCTGGCCGACATCAAGATGCTGAACGAGATGTCGCGCACCGACATCCGCGCCGTGCACAAGCTGGTCGACCCGCCGATCCTGCTGCATGACGACGGTGTGCTCGGGGGCGGCGCCACCACGGTGAACATGAAGCCTGGTGGTCTGAACTTCGGCGGCGTGGACAAGAACGGCAACCAGCTGATCCAGCCGTTCAACACCGGCGCGCGCGTGGACATCAACGAAGCGAAGATGCAGCAGCGCCGCGAGGCCATCGACGAAGCGTTCTTCGTGACGCTGTTCCAGATCCTCGTGGACACGCCGCGCATGACCGCCACCGAGGCGCTGATCCGCGCCCAGGAGAAGGGCATGCTGCTCGCGCCCATGATCGGCCGCCAGCAGTCCGAGGCGCTGGGTCCGCTGATCGAGCGCGAGCTGGACCTGCTGTCGTTCCATCGCTACCTGCCGCCCATGCCCGAGGCGCTGGTCGAGGCCGGCGGCGAGTTCGAGATCGTCTACGACTCGCCCATGTCGCGCATGCAGCGCGCCGAGGAGCTGGTCGGCGTGCAGCGCTCCATGGAGATCCTGGCTCCGTTTGCCCAGCTGGACCCGACGGTGCTTGACGTGTTCAACACCGAGCGGCTGTCTCGCCTGACGGCTGAGGTGTCGGGCGTGCCCACCACGGCGCTCAACACGCCCGACGAGGTGGCCGAGATCCGCGCGCAGCGCGCGCAGCAGCAGCAGGCCGCGGCAGTCGTCGGCGCTGCGCAGCCGCTGGCCGGCGCGCTCAAGGATGCCGCGCAGGCCAATGCGCTGCTGCAAGGCGCCTGATGCTCAACCCGCTGCTGCGGCCGCGCCGCGCCGCCTACGCCAAGACGTTCAACACCCCTGAGGGTCGGAAGGTGCTGGCCGACCTGAAGCGCTTCTGCCGGGCCAGCGTGCCCACGGCAGACGTGAACAACATCCACACCACCTACCTGCTGGAAGGCCGCCGCGAGGTCTGGCTGCGCATCGCATCGATGCTGCAGCTGACCGACGAGGATGTCGTTCAGCTTATCGAGGAATACGAAACATGAGTGACGCCGCAATCGAGCAAGAGATCATCGCCAAGGGATTGACCGCACCGCGCGTCACCCCTGCGAACATCGAAGACAACATCGCCAGCGAACATTACTTCACAGCCGCCGATGGTGTCGGTCGTGCGAGCAAGGGCGAGTCGAGTGTCAGCGGGAAGAACCCTGAAGCCCTTGGCCTGCTGACCTTCTGCGTCCTGGTCCTGCGCAACGGCTTCACCGTCACCGGCGAAAGCGCGTGCGCCAGCCCCGAAAACTTTGACGCCGCGCTGGGTCAGAAGATCGCTCGCGCGAACGCCGTGAACAAGATGTGGCCGTTGATGGGTTACGAACTGAAGCAGCGTCTGCATGACGCTGCTCTGAAGGACGCCGCGGAAATCCGCTGCGAAGGTTGACCAAGGAGAGATGAATGCCTGAACAAACTGCTACTGCCGCCCTCGCGGGCGATAACGGTGGCGCCGGAGCCGGCGCTGCGCAAGGCACGCCGGTCGCCGGCAGTGCCGCGCCCTGGTACGGCCAGGCCGACGAGGCCACCGCCGCCTACATCCAAAACAAGGGCTGGGACAGCCCGATCAAGGCGATCGAGAGCTACCGCAACCTGGAGAAGTTCGCCGGTGGCTCCAAGTCGCTGATCGAGGTGCCAGGCGACGATGCCCCGCCCGAAAAGCTGGGCGAGTTCTACGACCGGCTCGGCCGCCCCAAGGCGCCCGCCGAGTACGGCCTGCAGGTGCCCGAGGGCGCCGACAAGGGCCTGGCCGAGTGGTTCACCAAGACCGCGCATGAGCAGGGCTTGACGGCCCGCCAGGCGAAGGGTCTGTTCGAGCAGTGGAACGCCATGGCCGGCGAGCGTGGCCAGGCCATGGAGGCCGCCCAGGCTGAGGCCACCGAGACGGGCATTCGTGAGCTGAAGCGCGAGTGGGGTCAAGCCTACGACGCCAACATCACCGCGGGCCGGCGCGCTGCCGGCGCGCTGGGCTACGACGAAGCGAAGCTGTCGGCGCTGGAGGGCAAGCTGGGCACCGGCGAGATGCTGAAGCTGTTCGCCACGCTCGGCTCCAAGATGGGCGAACCGTCGTTCGCGGCCGACGGGCGCAGCGGCAACGCTGGCGGCTTCGGCACCACGCCGGCCCAGGCCCAGGCGCAGATCAGCGACCTGAAGCTCGACAAGGGCTTCATGGAGCGGTACATGGGCGGCGACAAGGATGCGATGGCCAAGATGCAGCGTCTGATGGAAGCCGCACATGGAGCGTGATGCGATCCGTCTGGAGATCCTGAAGGTCCTTGTGCCGGCGGCTAGCCGGCTCAGCCTGATGGGTGACGAAATCGTGGAATCTGCTCGCAAGCTGGAAAGCTATGTGGTAGATTCCGCACCCAATGGCGAGGAAGAACCGGACTCGTCGAACCGAGGATTGCTGACGCTGCCCCGCAAGGACAAGCCTAGCGAAACGGTCCCGGACTTCCTGACCCCGCCCCTGGTGGACAAGTCGAACAAACCCCGCCGGTAGTTTTGTTTCGATAAACGAGGTCCACTATGTCCTTTCAAGTGACAACCGCGTTCGTTCAGCAGTACTCGACGAACGTGCAGCTGCTGCTCCAACAGCGCGGCTCCAAGCTCCGCGACGCCGTGAGCGTCGGTTCTTACACCGGCAAGGCCGCCAAAGCGGTCGAGCAGATCGGCGCCGTGACCGCGCAAAAGCGCACCACCCGCCACGGCGACACGCCGATGATCAGCACCCCGCACGCTGCGCGCTGGGTGTTCCCCAACGACTACGAGTGGGCCGACCTGATCGACGATCAGGACAAGCTGCGCATGCTGATCGACCCGACCAGCCCCTACGCCATGAACGGCGCGATGTCGCTGGGCCGCGCGATGGATGATGAGATCATCCTGGGTGCCACCGGCAACAACAAGACGGGCGAGAACGGTTCCGGCGACCAGGCGTTCCTGGCCGGCAACATCATCGCTCCCGCCGCCACCGGCCTGACCATCGCCAAGCTGCGCGCCGCACGTCTGCGCCTGGCCCAGGCCGAGGTCGACATGTCCGCGGAACCGCTGTACTTCGCCGCCTCGGCGCAGCAGCTGGACAACCTGCTGGGCACCACCGAGGTGACGAGCGCCGACTACAACTCGGTCAAGGCACTGACCAAGGGCGAGGTCGACTCGTTCATGGGCTTCAAGTTCATCTCGATCGAGCGCCTGCCCATCGTGGCCGCCAACACCCGCCGCTGCCTGGCCTGGGCCAAGTCCGGTCTGCACCTGGGCCTGTGGAACGACATCAACAGCAAGATCACCGAGCGCCCCGACAAGTCCTACGCCACGCAGGTCTATGTCAAGGGCACGTTCGGCGCCACCCGTGTCGAAGACGCCAAGGTCGTGGCTGTCGACTGCGTGGAAGCCTAAGGAGAAACGAACATGGCAACGACCTACGCTCTCGAAGTCTCGCCCCAGTACGCCACGCCGCCCGGCAAGTCGCCCGGCACCGTGCAGGGCGGTCGCATGCGCCGCTGGCGCGCCACGATCGCGCTGGCCGCACAGCCCAGCGCCGACGTGGTGGTGCTGGCCAACGTGCCCGCCGGCCACACCTTCGCCTACGGCATCCTGACGGGCAGCGTCTCGCTGGGCACGTCCACGGCGGCCATCGGTGTCGCCGGCACGCCGGCCAAGTACCGCGCCGCTGCGGTGAACACCGCGGTCGATACGCCGCTGGTGTTCGGCCCGGCCGCCGCGATCGCCATGGACCCGCTGGGCACCACCGGCGAACAGGTGATCCTGACCATCGGCGCCGCGGCTCTGCCGGGCGCTGGCACGCTGGTCGTCGACCTGTACTACTCGGCCCCGTAAGCCGGTAGTGACCTGACCAGGGGCTGCGCTGTCACAGGTGCGGCCCCTTCTCACATCTGAGGAACCGACATGGCGAAGTTTTTCATCGACGCAGGCGTCGCAACCGAGAAGGATGCGATGGTCAAGCAGGACGGCACCGCGCTGGCGCTGACCAATGGCGTCCGCGTGCTCTATGACGACACGCTGAATCCCCGTCAGCTGGTGGTGCTGCTCAAGCGCATCCGCGACAAGATCAACGAACTGGAAATCGAGTAACGCCATGGCGAAGTTCTTCATCGATGCCGGGGTGAGCACCCCCAAGGGCGACATGAGCAAGCAGGACGGCACCGCGCTGGCGCTGACGGGCTCCGCTCGCATCCTCTACGACGACACGCTGCAGAAGCGCCAGATCGTGGCGCTCATCGAGCAGATGATCGGCAAGGCGAACGAGACGTTTACGCAGAGCGCAGATGGTCCGGTCAATCCGACTCTGCGCACCTCGGCTCCGTTCGATGCGTTCCTGTCCGGCATCCAGAGTTCCGGCACCAACACCGCCCGCATCGCCTGCGGCAACATCAGCCTGGGCAATGCCAACGGCGACGACTGGACGCTCGGCATCCAGACCGAGTGGCGGGACACGAACGTCAACAAGGGCGGTGGCCTGCTAAGCATCGGCAACCAGTCGGACACCCTGCAGACCGCTGCGGGCAACCTGGCGCTGTGGGTCAACGGCTCGGGCACTGCCACTGGCAACCCCTGGTCCATCGACAACTCCTATGCAGGCACCGTGATGCTGTCGGCGCAGGACGACGACAACAACACGGTCACCAGCCGCAAGGTCATCACCACGATGCTGCCCGGCACGCTGGCGCCCTACCCGCTGGTCGGGAAGGCTGGCGTTGTGGCACAGCCTGGCAGCAATTCTCATCTCTTGATGGTGACCTGCCGCGCAGGCGTCATCGAACTGTGGGACGTGGACCCGGTGAACGGTGCGTTCAAACTGGATTGGGGGCCTGGCCTCACCAGCGCGCGCAACGACAACACGCGCGGCTTCTGGAAGACCATCCAGAACAAGCCCCTGTACCTGGGCTTCCTGAACCTCGTGACGCAGACGCCGCGCTCGTACTGGGGCGGCCCGCTGGGCCAGTGCGTGCTGTGGAACGGCGGCGCGATGACCCCGGAGCAGATGGTCATGTTGGCACAAGGCGTTGATGCGCGCGACGTGGTGACCTTCAGCGCCGCGCGTGGTGATCGCTACTGGCCCGGCTCGTCCGTGGGCGGGCAGATGGAGGAGCTGATCGCCGGCCAGCACGGCACCGTCGAGGGCGTGGGCGCATCGTTCATCAGCACCGCTCGTGTGCAGACCGCCGATGCGGGTGTGACGCTGGACTGGCGCGACGGTGTGATCTTCACGGCCGACCCGTCGCCGGCCACGACCAGCACCGTGCGCGCCTGGGGCGCTCGCCGTGGAAACGCCACCGAGGTGCAGGTGCGCATCTTGTCGGCCACTGCGGCGTTTCCTGCCACCGCGCCGGACGAGCTGGTGGGCTGGACGACGATGACGGGCACTGCCCCTGGCCGCTGGGCTGGCGACATCCCCGGCGTCCCCCACGCTGCGGGCGTCCTGTTTAAGGCCGAGACGCGCTACAAGCTGCTTGACGGGAACTGGTCCGCGCCTCTCCGGGCGCACGGCACGTTCGGCTGCGGTGTGGGCGCGCTGGCGCTGGGGCAGTCCATCGTGAGCAAGCTCATGCAGATGTCCGGCAGCAGCCGGAACGTCTCGGCAGGCTCGGTCGGGAAGCTGACGAGCTACGACATGTTCATGCCTATCGGCACGATCAACCGCATCCCGGCAAACAACACCACCGGCTGGCAGAACCGCAACGCCACAGCCTACGCGATCAAGTGGGGCCAGACGGTCGCGGCGGATCTGCTCACGCAGATGACGGGTCAGCGATCGTTCTTCGCGGACATCTCGATCGAAGGCATTGCGATCTCCCGCTACGACGACACGGGAACGACCTGGCAGCGCGTGCAGCAGGTGATGCACGAAGCTCGGACGAAGTACGTCATCTGGAACCAGGGTCACGGCGATCTGACCATGGACCAGGCCGCGCGCTGGGCGGCGATGGACAAGCTGCTCGGTCAGCTCAAGGCCGCCGCCGCAAGCGCACCGGGTGGCGCCTTCGCATTCAAGATGCTGGTCATCCCCGTGGGCTCGGACTGGGTGGACCAGCTCAATAGCATGCGGAACCACGACCTGACTTGGGCGCAGCAGCGCGCGCTAGATGGCGAGCCGGTGAAGCTGTTCACCTCGATCACCGACCAGCCGAACGACGGCGACATGATCCACCCGGCCGCGACATCGGCCGACATGGGCTGCATGTCCGAACGCATCGCAACCGGCCTGGCCTTCGAGCAGGGCTACTCGGCGCAGGACGCGAACGGCGGCTTCCTGGGTGCCGGCACCTGGTCGTGGTTGGCCGGCACGCTCACCGTGGATCTGCCGATCACGGGCGGCTCTGGGACCATTGCCACCCGAGCAGGCGGCACGCCGACTGGCTTCCGCCTGCAACTGGATGGCGGGGGCTCGGTTCTGCCGGCGACATCGGCACTGCTGACTGGCCCGAACCGCGTGCGGCTGACCTACGCTGTCGTGTCTGCGCCAACGTCCGTGAGCTACACGTACATGTCCGGCTACCCGGGCACGGTCGGCAACGGCACCAAGCCGACACTGACCGAGAGCGGCATCCTCGATTGCCTGTTCGACACGCGCAGCACGCCGATGGTGTCCGGCCTGCCGGGCATGCCGGTGATGTCGGTCCCTGCCGCGCGCACCGTCGTGCCGGCATAAGGAGCCCCGATGCCATCGGTCATCGACATCTGCAACAGTGCCCTGGACAAGCTGGGGCAGACCCCCATCACGTCGCTGACCGACGGCAATCGGGCGGCGAAGCTGTGCCAGCGCAATTGGCCGATGGTGCGCGACCAGGTGCTGCGCGATCACCCGTGGAACTTCGCCACGGCGCGCGCCATCCTGGCGCCCACGACCACCGTGCCGGCCTGGGGCTTCGGCGCAGCGTTCCCGCTGCCCACCGATTGCCTGCGGCTCATGGAGGTGCTGGACCACAGCCAGGGCGAGTACCAGGTCGAAGGTGAATCGATCCTGGCTGATGGAACGGTGCTGCGCATCCGGTATGTGCGCCGCATCGAAGACCCCAACGTCTACGACGCGCAGTTCTGCCACGCCGTCTCGATCGCGCTGGCCCTGGACATGTGCGAGGCGCTGACGCAATCGACCACGAAGGTGCAGCTGCTCGACGAGCAGTACAAGCAGGCGCTGCTGCGCGCCGTGCGCACCGACGCGCAGGAGAACCCGCCCGCTCGCTTCGAGGAAGACGAGTGGCTGGCGGTGAGGTACTGACGTGGCGAAGGTCGCACCGATCACCACCACGTTCAACGCGGGCGAGCTGTCGCCGCTCATGCGCGGCCGGGTGGACCTGGCCAAGTACGCCAACGGCTGCGAGCTGCTGGAGAACGGCATCCCGCAGATCACCGGCCCGGTGACCAAGCGGCCCGGCACGCGCTTCGTGCTCGAGGTGGCGAACTCGGCCAACCGCTCGCGCCTGCTGCCGTTCGAGTTCAGCGAGTCGCAGGCGTTCGCGCTGGAGTTCGGCAACAACGTCATCCGCTTTTTCGCCAATGGCGGCGTGGTGCTGGACGGCGGCTCACCCTACTCGATCGCCAGCCCCTACGCATCGACGGAACTGGCCGAGATCAATTTCGCGCAGTCGGCCGACGTGGTGTACCTGGTGCATCCGAACCACGCGCCGCGCAAGCTCGCGCGCTTCGGCGCGACGAACTGGACGCTGACTGAGGTGGACCTGATCCGCCCGCCGTTCCAGGACCTGAACGTCGACGACACCACGCTGATCGCCAGCGCGACCACTGGCGCCATCACAGTGCTGTCCTCGGTGGCGTTCTTCTCGCCGACCGACGTGGGCAAGATTTTCAGCATCGGCGTGATCCCGGCGTCGCAGTACGACGCGTGGGAGATCAGCGAGCCCTACACCGTCGGCGACATCGTGCAGACGCAGGGGCGCGTCTACGAGGCCATGAGCAGCGGCACCTCGGGCACGCTGCCACCACTGCACACCAAGGGCACCGAGTCGGACGGCGGCGTGGCCTGGAAGTACCTGGGCGACGGCACCGGCTACTTCGAGGTGACGGCGTACAACAGCCCCACCTCGGTCAATGCCACCGTGATCCAGACGCTGCCGATCACCACGGCCACGACGCGCTGGTCGCGCGGCGCCTGGTCGGACAGCGACGGCTGGCCGCGCACGGTCACCTTCTACGAGGACCGGCTGTGGTTCGGCGGCACGACCAGCCGACCGCAGACCTTGTGGTTCAGCGTCACCGGCGACTATGAGAACTTCACCGCCGGCACGAACGACGATGACGGTGGCAACTTCACGATCAACACCCAGGACCTGAACACGATCACCTGGCTGTCGCCCGGCAAGGTGCTGGCCATCGGCACCACGTCGGGCGAGTTCACGATCAGCGCCACGCAGATCACCGACCCGATCACGCCGACGAACGTGCGCATCACGCCGCAGACCACCTACGGGTGCCGCGGCGACGTGCGGCCGCTGCGCGTGGCCAGCTCGATCCTGTTCGTGCAGCGCGCCGGCCGCAAGGTGCGCGAGTACACGTACAACTTCGAGACGGACAGCTACGTCGCGCCGAACCTGAACTCGCTGGCCGACCACATCACACAGAGCGGTCTGGTGGACATGGCCTACCAGCAGGAGCCTTCGCAGGTGGTATGGGCACCGCGCGCCGACGGCCTGCTGACCGGCCTGACCTACGAGCGCGCCGAGGACGTGGTGGGCTGGAACCGGCACACGCTCGGCGGCGCCGTCGAGTCGGTGGTCACTCTGCCCCACTGGGACGGCGACCAGGACGTGCTGTGGCTCATCGTGCGCCGCGAGATCGACGGCGTGCAGCGCCGCTATGTCGAGTACATGGAGAAGTACCGCACCGATGTGCAAGCCTTCTTCGTCGACAGCGGCCTGACCTACCAGGGCGCGCCCGTCACCAGCCTGAGCGGCCTGGGTCACCTGGAGGGCCGAGAGGTCGACGTGCTGACCGACGGAGCGGTGCACCCGCGGCGCACGGTGACGGCCGGCGCGATCTCGCTGCAGCGCCCGGCCAGCACCGTCGTGGTCGGCCTGCCGTACACGATGCGCGTGCGCCCGATGAAGTACGAAGCCGGGTCGCAGAACGGCACGGCGCAGGGCAAGACCCAGCGGATCAACGGCGTGGTGATCCGCCTGCATGAGACGGGACCCGGCCTGTGGTACGGCTCACCTAGCAGCATGGACGAACTCGACATGCGATCGGGGCTCGACTTGATGGACAACCCGGTGCCTCTCTACACCGGCGACTCGGAGATGAAGGCGTGGCCGGAGGGCTACGAGGCGGGGGCGCGCGTGCAGCTGGAACATCGGTTACCGCTACCGTGTACCATCGTGGCCCTCATGCCGCAGTTGTCCACCTATGATCGTTAGGCCCTGGGTCAAGGGCGATTCGGCCCGTGTCCTGCTCCAGCCGGCGCAGCAGTACACCGCCGACATCGCTGATGTCACCAGCGATCTGACCGACCTGTCGAACCTAGGCCTGGCTTGGACCGGCGAGCATGCCGGCCAAGTGATCGCTTGCGGTGGCCTGCTGCCCCACTGGCCGGGCCGCGCGACCGCATGGATGCTGATCGGCCAGAGCGCTGGCCCGCACTTCGCAGCGATCCACAAGCATGTGGCGCGCGGTCTGCTGACCCACCCGTACCGGCGCGTCGAGGCGCACGTCGACGTGGGCTTCACGGCTGGCATCCGATGGATGAAAATGCTGGGGTTCGAGATGGAAGCATACAAACGAGCGTACCGACCCGATGGCGCGGACATGCTCGAATTCGTGAGGATCAGGCGATGACAGGATTCGAGGCGTTGTTCGCGGGGGCCGGTGCAGGCGCTGGCGCAGCTGGCGGCACCGCGGCGGCCGCAGGAGCGGGTACGGCTGCAGCTGCTGGCGCAGGAACTGCCGCTGCAGCCGGTGGCGCTGCAGCTGCTGGTGGTACGGCAGCCGCGGCCGGCGCAGGCTGGGGCACCTATGCCGCCTACGCTGGCGCGGCGCTGTCGGCGCTGTCGGCCTACCAGACCGGCCAGGCACAGGGTGCGGCGGCCGACTACAACGCGGCGGCCGCGGCCTCCGAGGCGGCGTCGCGCGAGCGCGCGCAGCGCGAGGAAGCGTGGCGCCGCCGCGGCTCGATCGCCGCGCAACTGGGCAAGTCCGGCGCCACCGTGGCCGGCACGCCGCTGCTGGTGCTGGCTGAGTCGGCCGCCAACGCGGAAATTGACGCGCTGAACACCCGTTACAGTGGCGGGATGCAGCAAGACATCTATCGATCATCGGGACGCAACGCGCGCACCGCCGGCACCATCGGCGCCGGCGCATCCCTCCTAACCGGCTACGGCCTGACCCGCTGAGAACACCATGGCACGACTCAACATGTACGAGCAGCAGACGGCGCTGAACGCGCCGCGCGCTGACGCCGGCTCCTTCGGCGCCGGGGTGGCGCAGGCCGCCGGCCAACTGGGTGGCGCCGCGCTGGACCTGGGCGTGCAGATGAAGCGCCGCGAGGACGTGATCGATCGGGTGCAGCGCCTGAACGACTTCGATGCCTTCGCGCAGCAGGCGCTGACCGCCGTTGACGGCACCGACGACATCGCCAAGAAATCCACCGTCGACTCCTACGCCCAGGGCCTGCGCGAGCAGGCTGCGAAGGTGCTGGGCGCGCACGGCGGCACCAGCGCGTCGCGCGCAGAGCTGCAGGCCCAGCTGGACAACCAGGTCGGCCAGTATGTCAAGAGCGCCACCGGCGCGCAGGTGAAGGCTCAGCAGCAGTTCATCGGTCGAGCAGTCGAGCAGTCGGCCAACGCGCTGGCCATCTCGGGCGCGGCCGCGCCGCAGATGCTGCCGCAGCTGTACGAGCAGTTCGACCAGAAGCTGAGCACCTTCGCCGATGCGCTGTCGCCCGAGCAGTTCGCTGCGTATCGCGAAGCCGGCCGCTCGCAGATCGCCACCGGGGCCATCGATCGGTCCCTGACCGACGGCAACTGGACCGCCGCGAAGAAGATGCTCGAGAACCCCGAGATCGGCAAGTACCTGAACCCGACGGCCGCGCGCAAGTTCGCCGTGGACATCGCGGTCGACGAGCACAAGGCCGGCATGGAGACGAAGCGCCAGGACGCCAACGTGCGCAACCTGACGCGCCTGGCCGGCCGTGACCTGACCCCGGCAGAGGTGCAGCGTGCGCGCGACCTGCCGGCGAAGAAGGACATGACCACCTCGGACAAGATCGCCGAGCTGGAGCTGGTCACTGGCCGCCGCGCGACGCAGGCCGAGATCAACGAGCTGTTCAATATCGACCGCGGCACGGCCGGCGGCGCCTTCGGCAACAGCATGGAGGGCCGGGCCTGGTCCACCGTCACCGACAACGCGCCGGCCTACGCCGCCGGCCTGCTGTCGCCCGAGCAGCGCCGCCAGTACGAAGCGTCGCTGGCCATCCTGGGCAAGCCCACCACCCGCATCAACCCCCTCACCCAGCAGATGGAAACCATCTCCCCCGAGCTGCCCTCCTGGGTGCGCCAAGCCGTCCAACAAGGCCAGAGCTACGGCGCGCAGGGTGGCGGCGGGGGCGGCGCAGCGCCGGGCCAGCGCGTGCGCCTGACCGACGCCGCTGGCCAGCCGGTGGGTGAGGCCGTCGTGGGTCCCGATGGCACCTGGACCATGACCGGCAACCCTGGCGCGCAGTGGTCGGCCCAGCGCGACATCCCGCAGGCCAGCGCCCCGGCGGGCGGCGTCAGCACACCGTCGAACCAGCAGGGCATCCCGGCCACACCACAGACGGCCGGCGACGCAGGGCGCACGATTTGGGAACGCCGCTCAAACATCGTCGGGCCGGTGGCGGCCGCGTCGTCCGCGGTGAACAGCATCCCCGGCGTTGGCCCAGCCATCGCTGGCACGCTCATGGGTGAGGAACAGGTGCGCCAGCAGGACGCCGACCGCACGTTCGTCGAGAATGCGTCGCGCGACCTGATCCGAGTGCTGCAGAACAACCCTCAGTTCGCCGAGGGTGAGCGCAAGGCGTTGGAGAAAGAGCTGTCGATCGGCACAGAGGTGTTTCGCAGTGTCGAGTCCTACGAGGCCAAGTTGATCGGCGTGGCGCAATCGCTAACGAAGCGGAAACTCGACGCCCAGCGATCGTTGGCGAGTAACGCCATCAGTGGCGACGAGCGGAAGCGCGCCATGGACAACATCCAAGCCATCGACAACTTCATGACGAATCTCGGCATTCCCGCTGCGCCGAAGACCATGGAGGAATACAACGCACTCCCTCCCGGTACGCGAATGATGGACTCCAAAGGCAAGGAGTGGACCAAGTAATGGCTGAACTCGACTTCGCCGCGCTGGGCGCAAAACCTGTCGTCAAGGGCGACGGTGCCGAACTCGACTTCGCCGCGCTGGGCGCCAAGCCGGCAGGTCCTGGTCGACCCACTGGCCGGGAGATGGCCGGCGCGGCGCTGGAGGCGGGCGGCCGGGCCGGACTGCAGGGCGCGGGCGTGCTGGCCGGCGCCGGCTCGGGCGCGGCGCTGGGCGCACCGCTCGGCCCGGCCGGTATCGTCGCTGGCGGCCTGATCGGCGGCGCGCTGGGCTACCAGGCCGGCGACATGGCGGCCGAGGGTGGCCTGGGCCTGCGCAGCGCGCAGCAGCTGCCGCAGCAACTGCGCCCGGCCGGCGTGTTTGGCGAGGCCGTGGGCGGCGCTGTGCCGTTCGCTGCAGCACCCTATGCTGCCGCCGGCCTGGGCCTGCGGGCCGCCGAGCGCGGGGTCGGTGAGGTCGGCTACAGCGGCGCCGGCAGCGCGGTCGGCGGGTTCCTGAACAGCATCGTCGAGATGGTACGCCGCCGCCCGGTGACGGCCGGCATGGCCGAGGCCAGCAGCGCCGTGTCGTCCGGCTACGGGGCCGCGGTGGCCGAGACGGTGCGCCCCGGAGACGAGGGGTTCCGCACCGGCGCTGAGACGATCGCCGGCCTGACGAACCCTGCGGCGCTGGCCATCGCCGGCACCACCAAGGCCCTGAGCACCGTGAAGTCGGTCATCGGACGCTTTGGCCCGGCCGCCCAGCGCACCGAGGCTGCGAAGTCCCTGGCCATGATCGTCAACCAGACCGGTGAAGACCCGGTGATGCTGGCGCGCGCGCTGCGCGCCGCCGGTGCGCGCAGCGACATCGCCGGGCTCACCTCGGCGCAGATCACCGGCTCGCCGGCCCTGGCCGCCCTGCAGACCCACCTGAGCCGGGTGAACCAGCAGTTCGGCGCCGAAGCCGCCACCGCGGCGCGCGAGGGCCTGGACGCCACGCGCATGCTGATCGGCGAGCTGCAGAAGACCGGCGACCCGGCGGCCCTAGCCGCGGCCGGTGAGCTGCGCCAAGACTACTACCGCACCCTGCTGTCGCAGTCGGTCGCGGTGGCTGAGGCCGAGGCGATCAAGAAGGCCGGCAAGGTGTCGCGCAACCTGACCACCGCTGACCGCGAGCGCATCAGCCTGGCCGCGCGCGACGCGCTGGACACGTCGCTGTCGGGCGCGCGCCAGGTCGAGACGGAGCTGTGGGGCAAGGTCGACGGGGCGCGCGAGGTGCAGCCGAACAACCTGCAGCAGACCTACAACGAGATCGTGGCCGAGACGCTGCCCGAGCTGCGCGGAAAGAAGATCCCCGCGGTCGTGAAGAACTTCCTTGATCGAGTCAGCAAGCCGCAGGAGGGCGAGTTCAGCTACGACCCGGCCACCATGTCGGTGAACCCGATGGAGACGCGACCCGTTGGGTCCAACGCCGCCGAGATGCGCAAGCTGCGCTCCGAACTGCTCGCGCTCTCCCGCGCCGCCGCGCGCGACCCGGACCAGGCCGGCATGGAGCGGGTCTACAGCGATCTCGCCGAGGCGACGCTGGACGACATGGACGCCGCGTTCAAGGCCGGCGGCGACCGCGCCTATGACGAGGCGCGCACCTTCACGCGCGAGCTGAACGAGACGTTCACCCGCTCGTTCGTCGGCCGCGCCACCGGCACCGGCAAGTACGGCGACCGCGTGGCGCCCGAGGTGCTGCTGACCAAGGCCCTGGCCAGCGGTCGGCAGGCCGGCGACCTGCAACTGAACGAGCTGGCCGAAGCCACCCGGTTCCTGCCGCAGCGCGGGTTCAGCGACGATTCGGCCTACCGCACCATGATGGGCGCGCAGGAGCAGATGCTGCGCATCGCTGCCGCCGAAGCTGTCGACCCGGCTACCGGCGTTGCCAAGCCCGAGAAGGTGCGCGAGTTTGTGAAGCGCAACGTGGAGCTGATGAATCGCTTCCCCGAGGTGCGGCAGGATCTGCTCGACGCCACGAAGTCCGAAGACCGGCTGCGCCAGCTGAGCAACCGGGCCAAGAACGTGCAGGATCTGACCGATCGTCAGGGCGCGTTCGGCGTGGCGCTGGGTGGCAGCGGGCGCACCGCAGCGAGCCGCGCCGAGGCTGCGCGCCTGGCCACCAACCGCGTGCTCGTGTCGCCCAACCAGGAGGCCGAGCTGGACCGCCTGGTGCGCGTGGCGCAGGGTGGTGCTGCTGGCCGTGCCGGGCGCATCGACCAGCTGGCCGCGGCACGCGGCGCCACCGGCAACGGCCGGATCGAGATGCTGGACACCGACAAGGCCATGGGCGGCCTGTCGCGCTCCCTGGTCGAATCGGCTCTGGACAAGTCGACGCCGCGCACCGGCCCCAACGCCGGCACGCTGGACATCGCCACGTTCCGCGACATCATGACGCGCCCCACCGAGCGCGGACAGAAGCCGCTGATCACGTTGATGCAGGAGAAGGGCCTGATCGACGACAAGACCGCGGCCAACATGAAGCAGCTGTTCCAGCAGGCCGACAACATCAGCGAGGCGCAGAACCCGCGCACCGCGGTGACGGTCAACGAGTCGGTGACAGGTCGCGCCATGACCATGCTGGCGCGCATCGCCGGCTCCAAGGCGGCGGGCGCCATGCAGGCGGCCACCGGCGGCGGGGGTGGCAGCTCCATCATCGTGCACGGTGCGGCCGCGCGCTTCGCTGACGAATTCATGAACAAGCTGCCGATCCAGAGCGCCAACAAGGCGCTGACCGAGGCCATGTTCGACCCTGAGAAGATGGCGCTGCTGCTGACGAAGATCGACAGCACGCCAGAGTCGGCGAAGGCCGCGCGCCGGGTCAACGCATGGCTCGTACAATCCGGCCTGCTGCGCGACCCTGAAACCGAACAGGAACAACCTCGATGACCATCAGCACCACCACTTCGCGCGTCGAGTACACCGGGAACGGCGTCACGACGATTTTCGCCGTCCCATTCCGCTTCCTCGAAAACGCCCACATCGTCCTGACCGCACTGGCGATCGACGGGTCGCAAACTCAGTTGTCGCAGGGTGCCGATTACACGCTGGTCGGCGAAGGCGACGATGACGGCGGCACGGCCACCCTGACCGTCGCGCCGCAGTCAGGAAGCTATCTCATCGTTCGCCGCGTGGTGCCGGCAACGCAGGAAACCGATTACATCAGTGGCGATCCATTCCCTGCCGAATCGCACGAGGCGGCGCTGGACAAGCTCACGATGCTGGTGCAGCAGGGCGAGGAGGTGGATGCGCGCACGCTCAAGTTCCCCGTGGGCGACTTGGGGTGGCAGGTCGGCGACCTTCCTCCGGCCGCCCAGCGCGCCAACAGAGTGCTGTCGTTCGACGATGCCGGAAAGCCCAGCACCGCGGTGCTGTCGGAACAGTCTGCTGCCGGATTGCAGCTGTTTCTCGCCGGCCCGAGCGGGTCGTCGGGAATCGGGTTCATTCAGTCCGGCACAGGCGCTGTTCCTCGCACGCAGCAGGCGAAGGACCGTGAGATCGTGGCCGTCACCGATTACGACACGGTGGCGAACGCCATTGCCGCAACGTCGCGCAGCCAGCAGTCTGTCTACGTCCCCGCCGGCACTCACGTAGTGACGGACATCGTGGACCTGTACGGACGCGAGTTCGAGGGGCCTGGTGAAATCGTGAAGCCCGACCCGCTGGGCGGCGTGCATCGCCTGAACACCTACACCACCCGTTACGGTGTGATGCATTGCGGCAAGCAGTTCCTGTCGCGCATCTGGAAGCGATTTGCATTAGGTCAGCCCAGCTCACTCGGCACGCTACGATGGGACGCCTACGGTGACAGCACGGTGTCGGGCGGGCAGGGTGAGTCGGTGCCGTTCAACATCACCAGCTTGGTGCCATTCCTCCTGAAGTCGAAGGGCTTGGGGAACGTCGTATTCACGAATCGCGGCGTCGGCGGAACGATGATAAACGCGCTCGATGCGATCCCCAACCTGTCGAACCTGAGCGATATCATCTCGATCAAGTACGGCGTGAACGATGGTGGCAACCCTCTGGGGACTCGTCTGGCCACGTTCGCCGAGACGCTGGACGCCAAGCTGACGGAAATTCGCGCACACCCGTTCGGCGGCCTGGATGTTCTGTCCATCGTCCTGATGGCGCCGAACTCGACCAATGACAGTCCGGCGCAGCGCGACGAGCGATGGTACGAGCAACTGCGAGGGATCTACATTGCCGCAGCGCGCAAGCACAACTGTGCGTTTTACGACACCTACGCGTACATGCCCGATTCGCGGGAGGCTGCGGGTGACTGGATGGACGACCCTTTTGGCGACGGGCGAGCCATTCATCCATGGGACCAAATGCAGTCGTGGATATGGGGCGGCCTGGTCGACTGGATGTTCCCCACGGCCGAAGTCGCACGATATGCGCTGAACAATTTCCATCATCAAGGATCGATCAGCGATCTGTGGAGCAGCGCCAGCGCACCGGACCAGTTCATCTACGGACAGCACTGGCAGCGCGCCACAGTCGCCAACGGGGCGCCGTTCGAGGGTGTCATGATGACCTGCCGGCACGCCGACCAGCCGGTGATGCAGACGCTGTACGGCTACGCGGCAAACGTGGTCAAAATCGTACATCGCACGGCCAACATCGGCGCGAACAACTGGAACCGCTGGTCTGGCGGCGTGGTGCCGGAACCCTTGGCGCTGTCCAATGGGTGGGTGAACTACGGTGCTCCGTTTGGCACACCAACCGCGGCAGTCGACGGGCATGGCTTCTGTCACGTCAAGGGTACGGTGATGAACGGCACGGTGGCTCCGAACACCGTGATCGCCACGTTGCCGGCGGGCATGGCGCCAGCAGAAGAAAGTATTCACGTTGTCGGAATCAATGGTGGCACATGTCAGCTCAAGGCGACCCCTGCGGGGGAGATCGTCGTGCAGACAGCGGCGAGCGCGGGTTACACGTCACTGACCATGGCGTTCAAGGTGGCGTGAGGTGAACCAGAACGGTCTGGACTTCATCGGCTTCGTCGTCTTCATGGCGGCATGGGCCTTCAACGCCGAGGTGGCCGCCGTGATCGGACCGTACATGGCGATCATCATCGCGGCGTCATGCGGTGCGGGGCTGTCCCTGAGCGCGCGGCCGAAGACTACGCGCGTCAACGCGATCGCCTACTTCTTCATCGTGGGCACCATGGCGTCGATCTTCACCGGGAGCATCGCCGCCATCCTCGCTTGGGCGCACCCGGGGCTTTCTGAGAGAGCTTTGCTTGCACCTGTTGCATTTGTCATCGGTTGGATTGGGGATGATTGGCGCGGCTTCCGACAGAATACGAAGGAATTCATCCGAGACTCTGTGTTTCGCAAACGCGGGGGCGACCGATGATGGAGTTCTATCTGATCGAACGCAGCATGTTCGCGCTGGGCAACGCCACGATGTGCGCGGCGGCGCTGGTGATTATCATTTGTCGGATCAACGCAATGACCCGGCAGACGCGGTTCATCGTTCGCTTCGCGCACACCGTCGGCGCCGGAGCCATGATCTACTCGATGGCCAGCTTCTCACTGGACGATTGGCCGAGCGGTGCTCGCATAGCCCTCATGGTATACATCCTATGTGAACTGTGGGCGAGCAGGCACGCATGGCGCAGTGCGCGCGGGGACACCCCGCCACCTTCAGCGACGATCCCTGGCCCACTGGAGCCGCACCGATGAACGTTGATCAGATCCTGCGCGTCGGCATCAAACCCGCGTTGAAGTTGCTGCCTGGCAAGATGGACACGCCGCAGGCGCGCGTCATGCTGCTGGCCATTGGGCTGCAAGAATCGAACTTCGCGCACCGGCGCCAGCTGGTCGGCGACCCACCCGAGCCCGACGGCCCCGCCAAGAGCTTCTGGCAGGCTGAGCTGGGCGGCGGCATGGTGCGCGGCGTGCGGCTGCACGAGGCGACCCGCCTGCACGCCGCGATGCTCTACAAGGCCCGCGGCGTGCCGCCCAGCGACCAGGCGATTTGGGACGCAATCGAGAACGACGACGTGTTGGCAGCCGGGCTGGCGCGTTTGCTGTTGTACAGCGACCCGGCGCGCCTGCCGGCGGCCGAGGACGTGGAGGGCGCGTGGCAGCTGTACCTGCGCACATGGCGCCCCGGAGCCTGGGCGCGCGGCACGCCAGCGCAACGCAAGGAGCTGCGCCTGAAGTGGGCGACCAAGCACGACATCGCACGCACGTCCGGGGTTCAGTTGTGAGCCGCTGGCGCTTCCACATCCCACTGCAGGCCGTCGGCATCGTCGTCACGCTCGCGCGGGCCGTGCTGGTCTACGTGCTGGTCGGCATGCTCGCGTGGAAGATCG
>Ga0126314_10000120_pt1 | contig 41301 bp, 25 predicted proteins | sample Plot105B_FD_92535 | JGI IMG/M metagenome (GOLD analysis project Ga0126314, IMG submission 92535) | Serpentine soil microbial communities from UC McLaughlin Reserve, CA, USA - Plot105B | ecosystem: Environmental > Terrestrial > Soil > Grasslands | place: USA: UC McLaughlin Reserve, Lake County... | reverse complement strand
CGGCTCCTTAATCGACACAGAAATTGCGGGGCAGCGCACTATGATTTCCTTTCAACCAGATCTGAAGATTGAAAAGCTCTTGTTAAGATCAGAAAAATCCGGAATCAGGAATGTCAAAATAGCGGCACTGAAAAATTAAAGCGTTTCATTTTAGTATTAATCTGGCAAATTGATGGCTGGTAGACAGATAAGGGGCGAAATGCTGTTTTATCTGTCATAAATTATTCCGAACTTTACAGTCTAATTATTAACCCCCTCTTCTCGATTAACGCATGACAAAACACTTACACGTCGTACTCATTGCTCTTGCAATGTGTTTTTTCGCCTGCAGCAAAAGCGGCAGCAATCCCGAAACAGAAAATAACGGCCCTAGCGGCACAGAACCCGACAACAGTCTTCCATATATAGAATATGAAATAGGCGGAGCTAAAAGCGTTCGCGTAGATTGCCGGGAGATTTCGTTTTCTGCTAAAACTGGCGAGGTTTTTGGCAGTGTGTTTGCCACATCAGCTTCTACCAAAGCTACATTCAGCTTCGCTTTCCCGGCATTTTCCGGTGATGTAGAAAAGAAAACAACCGGCGCCTACCCGATCAAGCCGTTCATAGGTTATGCATATGATACCGAAGCCTTCCATTTTAGTTTTAGGGCGCCCAAAACAGCGGGCGGAAACGACTATTATATATCGATAGCCCCTACATCCAACGCTTATAAAAACAACATTACCAAAATCACCAAAGCTGATATAGAATCGGGCAAACAGGTTTTTTGGATTGATGGCGATTTCAACCTGCAAGCCGTCAATGCTGAAGCTGAGGATATTTTAATTAAGGGTCGCTACCGCTTTAAAATTTTTACGCTGCTTACAGCCACGGTTGTGCTGCCGGGACTAAAAACGATCGCCATCACAGATACCACATCTACCAGTGCGAAGGTATCTGCAGAAGTTACATTTGATGGCAATGCTACGGTAACTGAAAAGGGCGTATGCTGGGGCTTATCGCCAGAGCCAACCATAGACAATGGAAAAATTGGCAACGGAGGGGGAACCGGTGCTTTCAATTCGGAGATAACCGGCCTTGCCATCAACACCAAATATTTTGTGAGGGCTTATGCTACAAATAGCAAGGGTACGGCTTATGGTAATCAGATTGAATTTTCTAGTAAAGCCAATTTACCTGCAGTTACAACGAATGCGATAGATGAACTTTTTCCAAACTATGCCAAAGGTGCCATGACGATTGTTGGAAATGGTGGCAGCGACATTCTTCACTCTGGTCTTTGCTGGAGCACATCACAAAACCCAACTACCTCAGACAACAAAACGGATGCTGGCCTGCAAACTCCAACTTATGAACTTGTGATGAAGCCTTTGAAACCAAACACAACCTATTACTACAGGGCGTATGCGACCAGCAAAGCAGGAACGGCGTATGGCAAACAGGTCAACTTTAAAACAGGACAATTCAACTATGGAAAAATGGTCGATGTAGACGGCAATGGCTACAGAACCATAAAGATCGGCAACAAAACCTGGATGGCAGATAATCTGCGTGTTACTAGTTACCGCAATGGGGAGCTTATACCGTATGTGGTTGACAACGATTCATGGAATCTAGCGACTAAGGGTGCGTATACTTATTACAACAGAGATCCGAAAAACAACGTTCCTTACGGGAAATTATACAACTGGCACGCCGTAAACGACGGACGCAATCTGGCTCCTGTGGGATGGCATATTCCTACTGCAGAAGAAGTCAGAGAACTCAACCACTACCTCAATTTTGATGATTTCCAAGATACTGGCACCGAATATTGGGAAATGCCCAACTCCGCAACCAATAAAAATGGGTTTGCAGCTGTTGGAAGTGGCATTTGCCACGGTCCTGCAAACTACCAGTTGATGCACAAGGCAGCAATGTTCTGGACTTCAGATCAGTTTTCATTGGAAGCAGGCAGAAGTTTTAACATCATGAACAATCACGCAGATCATGGTGATGGCATTGAATATAAGACAGCCGGTCTTGCAATAAGGTGTGTTAAGGATAACTAATATTGGTTAATGCGTAAAGCACACTATTAAAAAGTCTGGGTTTAAAAAGTTTCAATTATCTTTATTAGTATAACACATACAAGTTGTTGAAACCAAAATGAAAAAGATTTGCAAAGCCATTTTAGTGTGCATCTTAAGCTGCGGGCCCGGATTTACCAGAGCACAGGCTGTGGCACAAACCGGTGCAGTTCAGCATGGTCACCCACCGATTCCTATCCCTTTTACATTGGAAAAAGCTGGTTTTGTAACCCTGGTGATAGAAGATGAACATGGCATACGCGTACGAAATTTAATTTCCGAGACGGCGTTTTTAGCAGGAAACAATATCGTATACTGGGATGGCCTCGACGATTTAGGCCGCACCCCGTCCTCGGTAACCGGTAAACTGGTAAAACCAGGGAAGTACGTTGTACGAGGTCTGGTTCGCCCTGAAATTGAGGCCCGATACGAGATGAGTGTGTACTCGCATGGGAAACCGCCGTGGTATACAGGCGAAAAATCGAGCGAATGGCTGACCAACCACACGCCGCCTTCAGCGATTCTATGGGTGCCAGAGAAGAATGCCCCACAACGAGGCGGCAAATCCATCGCCGGAGGCCAGATGCTGGCCGGCAGTTGGGTGAGTGAAGGCGGTAGTGGACTGGCCTGGATGGACACCCTGGGCAATAAGCTGTGGGGTCAGGGTTGGGTTGGTGGGGCCTGGACCGGGGTTACTCAACTGGCGAGAGACGCAGGATCAAATCCTGTGGAAGGAACTTATGCTTATGCGGCGGTGGCCTGGGATGACGAACTGAGACTTACTGAATTATTGCCTAAGTCGCAGGGTGGAGGCGGCGACGCGCGTATGGGCACTGGTGAAGACAGGCCGCTGCTGAAACCGACCTGGAAGTTCCCGGCCGGTACACCCGACCTTACAGATAAAGGATACGGGGCGCAACGTGGCATTGCGGGCCTGGCCGTGCACAATGGCTTAATCATCGCCAGTTTGCCGGTAACCAGTAAATTACTTTTCGTAGATGCCCGTGCTCACAAACCGCTGGGGACTGCTTCAATCAACGATCCGCGAGGTGTTGCTTTTGACTCCAGGGGCCGTTTGCTGGTGATTTCAGGAACGCGATTGATCCGGTATACGCTGTCTGCTGACCCTACTAAACTCGCGAAGCCTGAGTTAGTCATCACTAAAAATCTTGAAGATCCGCAACGCGTGACCCTGGATGCGCAAAGCAACATATTTATCAGCGATTTGGGCAACTCGCATCAGGTCAAAATGTTTGCTCCGGACGGCAGATACATAAGGTCTATCGGGCGCGGCGGAAAGCCACAACCCGGGTTGTACGACCCGAATCATATGAACAATCCGGCCGGTATTTCGATTGACGGCCTGAATCGCCTCTGGGTTGCCGAGAACGACTTTACGCCTAAGCGACTGAGCGTTTGGACGCGTGAAGGAAAATTGGTCAATGCCTTTTACGGCCCCTCTCAATATGGCGGCGGTGGCGAGCTCGACCCCCGCGACAGGAACCTTTTCCATTATGCCGGCGAGGGTGGCGGTATGACCTTCGAGCTTGATTGGAAGGCCCGCACCGACCGGTTAACCAATGTGTATTCCCGTGGAGACTGGAACCCGGCAAACCTGCCGCAGGGTGCAATCGGATCGACGCAACCGCAAACTGTTTTCTATCACAATGGCCGGCAGCATTTGACTAATGTATTCAACAACAACCCGACGGGCGGCGCTGAGGCCGGATTCCTTTGGACGATGGAAAAGAACGTCGCGGTACCACGTGCCGGATTTGGCAGTGTTTCCGGCTGGGGTGTCCTGGCTTGGGCGCTCCCAAACTACAATAAATATTTTTATGTGCGCTGGACGGGACAAATCTCGCCACGCTATAGTCAAACCTATAAATTCAGCACCATAACGGATGATGGGGTACGCTTGTGGATTGGTGACAAAAAGTTAATTGACCATTGGGAGGAAAAAGGCCTCAGCAAAGACTCCGGAACGGTTACACTCGAAGCGGGAAAGCGCTATGACATCACCATGGAGTTCTATCAGAACCAGTCGGGCGCACAGGCACACTTGTTCTGGGAAAGTCCTGGCCAGCCACGCGAAATTGTGCCGTCAAGCCGGCTTTATCCTACGCCTGAGGCCAAGCAACCCGGCGGAATTACAGGTCATTACTTTGCCGGGTCGGTCTATGGCGATTTGCGGGGCACCAGCCACAACGTTCGCCGCGTTGATCCTAACATTGATTTTGACTGGATCAACACGGGCCCGGCGCCTCTGGAATCTGCAAACGCCGCTGCTTTTCGCACCCGGTTGCCAAAAGCATACCGCAGGGGCGACCAGCTTACTTTCACATGGTCGGACTTGAACGGCGATGCTCAGGTTCAGCCTGCTGAGGTCGATTTTTCAATTGCTGAAGAAGGTCCCGGAGGTATCACGATCATGCACGATCTCTCTTTCATCGCAGGACGCCTGAATAACAAGGCTATGCGTTTTGCACCCATTAGCATCGATGCTAAAGGCACACCAAAGTACGATTTGAGCAGCGGCAAAGTACTGGCAGAAGGCGCGCAACACCCGGTTTCCAGTGGCGGCGACCAGGTGATTCAAGCGACAAATGGCTGGACAGTGCTGACCAACGCACCGAAGCCTTTCTCTGCTCATGGAGTTGGTGGCGCGCAGAACGGTGTGGTGAAATGGAGTTATCCCAGTGTATGGCATGGACTTCATGCCAGCCATGAAGCACCCTTGCCCGAGCATCCCGGTCAACTTCTGGGTACTACGCGTTTGCTGGGAAATTTCGTTACACCCAAAAACTCCGACGCTGGCCCTCTTTGGGCGCTCAACGGCAACAAGGGTAATGTGTACTTGTTCACAGCCGATGGACTTTTTGTGACTACACTATTCAAAGACTCGCGTCTGGCTTCCTTTAATGCGCCAGATCAGCAACACAACCGGAAAATGAATGATTACAGTTTGCAGGAAGAGAGCTTCTGGCCCTCGATTTCCCAGACTGCTGACGGCAACATTTACCTTACCGCTGGCACCTCCAGCATCATGAGACTGGACAGTTTGGAAGGAATTCGACGGTTGCCCCCATCCGTCCTGACTGTATCGGCAGGAATGTTGGAAAACGCGCAGGCCTATTTTGTGCAACGGGAATCTGCCCGACAGCAGGCTCAAAAACAAGGCCCCCTATCTGTTTCGATGGTCAATCTGGCTCCTGTTCCTGACGGGTATCTGACTGAGTGGAAGGATACTGATTTTGTAAGTATTGACAAGCACTCCTCGGCTGCCCTCGCCATTTCGGGCGATCGTCTGTTCGCAGCCTGGAAAACCGACGACGCTACCCTGCTGAACAACACTCCGGAATCTTTAGCCAATCTGTTTAAAACCGGTGGAGGACTCGATTTAATGTTAGGAAATGTTGAAGGCGGACAGCGCCTTCTGGTTGCGCGCATTGATGGCAAGCCGACAGCAATGCTCTACCGCAGGCAGGATGCAGAGGCCCGAGGCGAACCGACCAAATTCATTTCGGGTCTGGGCATCAATAAAACCACAACGATCGACCGCGTAGAAAACGTCAGCGCGCAAATCGTTCTGGGGCAGGACGGTAAAAACTACGAGTTGAGTGTTCCGCTCAGCCTGCTTCGCCTGCTGCCACAAGCCGGACAGAGCATTACGGGAGACATCGGCATTTTGCGCGGCAATGGTTTTCAAACCATGCAAAGGCTCTACTGGAACAATAAATCGACCGGCCTCACTTCAGACCTGGCCAGCGAAGCCGAACTTACACCGCTTCTGTGGGGAACCTTTGTTTTTAAAACAGATCACTAGTCGTGGGATTTTAGATATATGACTCCAGAGATAATGTTCTGTTTGCCAAATGCAGTATCTTGAAGGCATCATGTGAACGAATAAGTATTATTGATAATTTGTTACCTTCGGTAAGCCAAATCCAATTCTTGTATGAATCTAAGCAAACTTCTATTTCAACTGTCGAAAGCCGGGTGCGCAGCAAAAGAGACAATGCTCCTGCTTACTGTGCTGATCACCGGCATAACCGGCCATGTAACAGGCCAGGATCTGAGCCAGCAAAATGAAATATTCTGGCATACGAATACTAACCGTGGAATTACCTGGGACCTTACGAAAGAAAATCGTTTGCCCCATGATGATAATTTAGAGATGTCAGGCTCGATGGTTTCAGGAATTATTGGCTACAAGGTTAGCAAAGAAAAACAGGTTGAAATTACCAGAGATATCATTTTTCCTCAGCTTCGGAAATACAGCAAATCTAATGAGTCCATGTACAGGGCTTACCTTCGTTCGCAGTACAAAGATGAAGTTTTACCTGTCATTACCATTGGAGAAAAAAGGTACGAAACTGGTGTGCTGGACTCCATCCGTATCAATGGCAAAATCAGCTTTTATTTTAAGCAGCGCGACGGAATCCAGGTGGTCAGGACTTTTTTTCCGTCTATGGAAAAACGCTGCTTTGTTGAGAAATGGACGCTGATTAATATAGACTCAAAACCACAAATCCTTGCAATTGGTGCTACAGAGCTGGTTCAGAATGAGGCAGGATTTCATGGACAGTACCATAGAAGTATACACACAGATGCGCAGCCGTTGGTCACTATCCAGCCTGGTGGGCAGTATAATTTCGGAATCTTCTTCACAGCAAGACTCAATGATGAGCCTGAGCCGGAAAAATCATTAGGGGACACAGAACACAAGCGGGACCTGTTTCTGGACAGCGTGTCTAACAATTTGGTGCTTGTATCTCCCGACAGCACAATTAACACCTTGTTTTATTTTTCGAAGATCAGGGCAGCCGAGAGTATATTCCGGTCGCGGTTAGGACTGGTGCATTCACCCGGTGGTGGCAGTTACTACGTGGGTATTTGGGCCAATGACCAGGCAGAATACAGCGGTCCGTTTTTTTCTTACCTGGGCTATCAGACGGGAGTACAGGCGGCGATGAATACTTACCGGATTTTTCAGGACAACATACCCAAAGACGGAGGAAAAATATGGGCTTCATTTGAGCTGGACGTTACCTTTCCTTTTGGCGCTCATGATCGTGGAGACGCGGCAATGATTGCCTATGGCGCAACTCATTTCCTACTTGCATCAGGCGACAGGAAAAAAGCTGAGGAAATCTGGCCTTTAATTAACTGGTGCCTGGAGTACAGCCGGAAACGGGTAACTGCTGAAGGAGTCGTGGCATCTGAAAGTGATGAACTGGAAGGAAGATTTCCGACCGGATCAGCGAATTTGTCTACCTCCTCACTTTATTACGGTGCGCTTGTGCAGGCAGGAAGGCTGGCAAAGGCAATGGGAAAGCCTTCATCGCTGGTCGCTGATTATCAGGCACGAGCCAAAGATTTAGCGAAAGCCATCGAAAAATACTTCGGTGCAAAAATGGAGGGCCTGGATACTTATAAGTATTACAAAGAGAACAATACTTTAAGAGCCTGGATATGCCTTCCATTGGTTGTTGGTATTGACCAGCGGAAAAATGGTACGCTGGATGCCTTGTTTGATAAATTGTGGTCATCCAACGGTGTTCTTACCGAATTAAAACAAGAAGAAAACGCAGCCAAAGTCTTTTGGGACAGGGGTACTCTTTATGCTTTTAGAGGCGCTTTTAAAGCGGGCGCCGCAGACAGGGCTCTTGAGCGGCTGAGTTCGTATTCAACGACCCGTCTAACGGGATTTCGTGTGCCTTATGTAGTTGAAGCGTGGCCGGAGAACGGCATGGCACATCTCTCGGCAGAAAGCGCACTCTACTGTCGCATCTTTACTGAAGGCATGCTGGGAATGGAACCGACCGGTTTTAACTCCTTCGTTTTGCGGCCGTATCTTCCTGCTAAATGGAACCATTTACAATTAAAAAAAATCAAGGCCTTTAATAGCACTATAGATATAGAATTAAAACGCGAAAAAGACCAAATCAGACTGATGGTATCTGAAAACGGAAGAGTGATTGCCAACCGGTTGCTTAAGAACGGCACAGAGGTAGCGATCTCGGTCAAATAAGCGGAGAACTTAATGTAGACTCGGGTTTAATAAAAAAGCCTTTTAGTTTTAAAGCTAAAAGGCTGGTTATTATTGTGGAGAATAGCGGAGTCGAACCGCTGACCTCTTGCCTGCCAGGCAAGCGCTCTAGCCAGCTGAGCTAATCCCCCCTGTGGCTAAGTAATCCGTGAATTACCTGAGTGGGGCAAAAGTAATCAAATTTGGAAACCCTGCAAATTAAATGTGTAAATAGGTTCTGATAAAGATAAAAGGGCATTATGATTTACAATTCTATCTTCTCAAGACGACTTTAAATTTTAAAATCTGAATAATACCGATCGAATGCAAAGCACTATGCAGTCGTTGCAGTTGTTGCTGCATATAGCTATATTTATAATATAGCTATATTTATATGAAATCAGATCTTGAAGAAGCAATTGAATCTTATGAGATAGAGAAAGAGGCACTGGAAAAACAGATAGCCGAATATGTTAAAGAAGCGGACTATAAATATGCGCATTATCATCAAAGAGCTTTGCGCAAGATTAATCGGACGTTAGATACGCTCAAGAACTTTCAAAATCCGTTATACAGTAGTATAAGTGAACAGCAGATGTATGTTGATTATTTTAAAAGGATGATGGCAGGTACCAAATACTGGAGCGATGAATACCTGACACGCCATATAAGCGAGCGTGAAAACAAAATCCTCGAACTACAAGGTGTTCCAGTCAAGCCTTCATACGACAGTCAAGAGGTTGATGATGCGATCTTCGGTCTCGTAAACGACGAAATTAGCGGTTTTAAATTTTACTTCAAATCTGCTCCGGAAGTATATGTTGGCTTTACCAAAATCGAAGATACCATCCATATTCAGCTAGGTTACGACAACGATGGAACCGATAATCACCAGTATATCCTTTCGGATGTCAATAAATTTAAGGCTCTGGGATTTATGTTAGTTAATGAACATTGGGTCTATAATTACAGCTTATCCAGTTTTAAAGATGCGTTGGAGATTAAAATTGTTCTAGCCAGATTAGTTTACGAGGTATTTCATTATGACAGAAGATACGACGAAGCCAAAATAGTACTGGGTTAATCGCTATTAGTATTTCGATACTCAATTCTTGTCCTAGTCTGCCGACAAATAACTTTCACAGTACGCCCATCACTAATAGCGTCATAGCAATCTTTACTTGCCTTTAAGCTTGTAATTAATAACAGGTTTTGCCGACCATTTCAGACGCAAACAATGCCTCTCCCAATTCTGCTGCTTACAACAGGGTAAGGCATCGTCGGGTCTTTAGTATCTTAGGGTGAACGAATGCCCGTGCTTGCTTTTACCGAAACTGCGGACAGTTCGTTCTATCATCATTTTTGGCTTTAAGCAAGCGGCATTGCTCATGAAAGACTACTCTGTCTTTGATTAGACACTTCGCGACTAACAAATCCATCGTCTTTCTTAGTTTTACTCAGTGAAATATACGCAAGTGCACTTTGTGAAGCGAAATATACATCTAACCTTAGCAGGGTTACCAGAAATTATATCCAAAATGCAATCCCGGCTGCCCAAAGAAGAGTCTTGACCATCTATCGTCAACCTGTTTAAACGAATGAGGCATTGTTGATTGATAAGGACGATGGGTGATTGCTATTGAAGGTTGAAAAAAAAACCTATCTTTGAAAAGTTTAATGTGATAACCAATGGAATAAGTGTTGAAGATTTGAAAGCCATTGTCAATCTTCTTACCGTTATCATTTACAAAGGTTTGCCAGGCGGGCATCACGTCAACTTGAGCAAAAAGATGCTTCCATAAAAATCTTTGATAGTTAAGTGAAACTCCGTATTCACGAATATAACCTGGAAACCCTTCTCCTTCTGCTTCAAATGATTTTCCATAAGGAACGCCAATTGGCCAGGCATATTTCCAAGTTTTTAGTTCAAGTGAAATTGCATCCTTTCCTGTAATGCGATAACCTAAATTCAGATAAACCATACCAGGCGGATTATTATCAGCTACTACATTAGCTATCATAAATAAGGTACTGCCTATAAAATACTTTCTATACGTAGTGTCTTGTTTGGCATATTGAGCCTTAACTTGTAGCGTGCTTGCCATCATTAAAATCAAGCCGAACCATAAAATTTTCTTCTGCATATCAATACGTGTTAAACGATAATGCAAAGGTGGGTTGGCGAGATGCTATAACTCGTTCACTTAAGTTAAGAAATGAACCTTATCCTGTTTCTCTGTAATCCTTGCTCCTGACCCGCTTGATGATGGTGGTTTTTACATCAGGTAACTTGCTAATTGATACTGTGGTGGCTATATTAGTGAAAACGCCTACGCCTGCGACAATAATGTTAGTTTTGTTTTTAAATTAAGTCTTTATTAACAAACAATTTCATCACTTTGGCATTAGTAATTGGTTTGGCTATAATTTAATCCTCATTATCTTGATACGGACATTCAGGTTTTACAAAACCGCAGCGCACAAATGGTATCTGGATCTTCCCGAATGGGAAGGGCCGGCAGAAGAACTGGAAATGGTAGAAGGCGCAGATAAAATGCTCGATGTTGTTTCTGCGGAAGCTGAGGAGTGTTTTCTTGAGATGGGTAACGAACCATTTGCAGGAGCAGATACTCTCAGGCTACTCGCTGACCGAGGTAAGACCAAAGGGGGTGGTGACTACATTATGGACACGTTTAAAGGAGAGCCGATACAACTGAATATGTGGTTGTGCGAAGTAACCCGTAGTGTATTTTATGGGTTGCCACAGATCATTTACATCGGCTATCCGCAATTAAAGTGATGAGTGCCTAATTTATTAAAATCTTCTGATCGTTACTTAAATGAGTATCCTAATCCGACTGAAAACAGCCTGTTCTTAATACTGCTTTCATCGCCTGAGTTTGGTGCAATATTGGAAAGGCCCAGGCCATATCCTCCATGGATAGATATACCATTGTTCAGCTGATATCCTGCAAGGAAGTTGACACCAAAATCATGTCTTCGAAAATCAGAGTCCTCATCATTTCCAAATTTTACTTTTTCATCTGTTACATCTGTCTGGTGACCCTCGGCCATCACAGTAATTTCAGTTTTAATGTTTCCACTCAGGCCAAGTGCGTAGTAGGGTCCTGTTCCAAGATGGAACTTGCCTGCGCTGGTACTGAACGTATAAATGAAGTTAAGAGGAATTTCAAGATAAAGGATAGATGCTTGCACCTTTGCCGAAACAAGATACTGATCTGCTTCAGGCAATGCGGAAATTTTATCAGCGCCTATATGGCTGGCAAGCATAGCTCCCCTGTGAAGCCCCAGGCTTTGTCTTGCATTTGAAAAGCTATCTGTTAGCTGTTCAGGTTGCTCTTCTTCAACCGGCTCGCCACTGAATTCAAAATTTCCTCCTTTTTTTGCAAGAAACAACCCCGATTGCAGACTGACCTTCTCATTAAAATTATAGTTTACCGTAGCTCCTGCAATGAAGGAGTTGCGACTGGAGTTTTTGAAATTGACAGCGTCTTCCAGTCCTTTTAGAATAAATTTTGTTGAGGCAAAAGAAGCCTTGATACCAAAAGTATACTTTTCTTGTGCCTGGGCAGAGAGCCCGATCATAATTAGTAATGCCGTAAGCAATGTGAGTTTAGATGTTTTCATTTTGATGAGTTTTACACTACAAAAGTGTCTTACCATCAATAGGTTATCAATACCTCATTGGGTGATTTTTTCTTTCACCCTCTTGTGGCCTCCTGAGCGGACTTCAGGCGACTTTACAGATCAACTCAATACGTGTTCCTGGCCGTGCAGGTAATATTTTGAGTTCAGCACCGATCTCTGCAGCTCTGCTCCGCAGATTGTTCAGTCCATTTCCTTTCTTCGCTGTTTCGGGATCAAATCCCTTGCCGTCGTCAGCAATAAGTATACTAAGGCTACTGCCCATAACCCGGGCTTCAATTTGGATGGTTTGACAGATACTATACTTGATGGCATTGTTCAATGCTTCGATGCAGATCAGGTAAATATTCTTCCGGACCTCCATGGATAATCTTATACTCTGCAACTGCTCATCGCGCACTACTCTGGTAACAATTCCTTTAGGCAAGCCAGTCTCCATTGCATATTCTTCGAGTCGGTTCATCAGCTGCTCAAAGCTGTCATTGGCCGGATTTACTGCCCAAACAATATCACTTAGCTTTTTCACCATTTCCTTTGCATTGCTGTTGATGATGTGGAGTGATTCTGAAGCTTTTGAAAACTGATTTTCATTGCTTTGCTGCTGTGCCAGATGGGCGTATAAAGCTATTCCGCTGAGGGTAGCTCCCACCTCGTCGTGCAGGTCCTGGCTGATTTTATTACGAATGCCAAGCAGCCGCAGTCTTTGCCTGCTGTAAAAAAAATAAGCTGCAAATGCCAGAGCCATCAGCAATACCAGCGCCGTAATGAAATATAATTTTGTGGTTGCCAGGTCTTTTTGTTGCCTCACTTTATTTACTTCGAGATTGAGAATGCGGCTTTCATTACTTAAGCCAGCCGAAAGGATGGTTTTGATCTGAGCATCCTTCATATTGTGCGTAGCGAGCTGCACCTTCGTTTTCAAATCCAATGCTTCCGCCTGCATTTTAAAATTCCCGGAAGTTTGGTATATCGGTATAGCAGTTTCCAAAAATATCAGTGCGTAGTAACTGTTTACATGAGGATATTTACGGATCAGATCGAATCCTGTCTTTAGGTGACGCTCAGCCTCCTGATACTTCTTCCGGCCCGACGCGCAAGCTGCCAGACCTCCATAGGCACATAGCTCGACATCAAAATCACCACTATTCATTGCTGCATCTCTGCATAAGGTATAATATCTAAGCGCGCTGTCGGTACTGGGTTTTTTCAGAAATGCATTAGCCATGTTTAAATAGGAAGTCGACAATCCTCTCGGGGTATGTCTCTTGAGCGCTTCCTTGATAGATAATCTGTTATAATAAATCGCGCTGTCTATTTTTCCGATCATTTCGTAGACCTCCGCCAGATTTCCATAAAAATGATACGGTTTGGACAGCTCCAGGTAATGTTCTGGATAAGGGGGCGAAAGCTTTAGCGAAATACTCTTTTTAAAACTTGATATCGCCGCATTGTGGTTTTTTAACAAAAGATGGAATAATCCTGCAAAATTATAGGCGTCACCTTTCAATATATCATCATTCAGATATCTGGCGATACCTACTCCCCTGGCAGCTTCCTGTGCACCGAGTTCAGGAAGGTTGTTATAATAATAGATCTCGGCCTGTCTGCTGGTAAGCAGATAAGAGAAAAGAGAAGGCTGCCGGTAGGTGACCTTCTTATAGATCTTATTGAGATAATATTGGGCCGAATCATATCGATCAGCATTCATGAACTCATCTGCTTTTGCAAAATAATTGCTGAGCAGCAAACTGTCTGCTTGCTGGGCGCGCAAAGCGGCAGTAAATACCAGCATTAATATCAAAATCACAGCAGAGCGCCTGAGCATCAGATGGTTTTTTTCAATAAACTTAGTTAAAAAACATTAAAAAAAGGCTGCCCTTTTGGGGCAGCCCACATTATATAGGTTAAAACTTAGGCTAATAAATGCGGTTTTTCTTTATAAATCTTCCAAAGGAATTCTCCGAAAATGGTATTTGCCCAAGCAAACCATGACCTGGTGAAATCCTCAGGTTTGTCCATATTGAACGATTCGTGCATGAAACCAGTACCTGCATGACATTTCTGAAGGATCTGCAGACAAGATTTGATCTCTTCCTCATTGCTGCTGGTCAACCCTTGCATTACAACTGCAATAGGCCAGATCTTATGCATACCGGTATGAGGGCTACCAATTCCTTTTGCTGCAGTTCCCTGGAAATAAAAAGGATTTTCGGAAGAAAGGATCAGCTTCCTTGTATTGGCATAAATAGGATCATTAGGCTTTACCGCACCAAGATAGGAAAGTGCAAGCAGACTCGGTACATTGGCGTCATCCATGATGTTGAAACTGCCAAAGCCGTTTACTTCAAAAGCGTAAACCTTTCCAAACTGAGGATGACTTACAACTGCATGTTTCTGCAATGCAGTCTCCACTTCGGCAGCAAGTGCTCTGCATTCATCTGCAAGTGCTTTATCTTTATTTACAGCTTCCAGGATCTCTGCGGCCTGCCTTAAGCTCACTACTGCAAAGAAATTGGAAGGAATCAGGAAATTATAAATTGTAGCGTCATCGCTTGGACGAAATACAGAGCAGATCAGTCCTACAGGTTTCACAGGATACCCGAAGCCACTTACAGGAACTGTATCTGTAGCTGTTGTGGTCTCGCGACGGAAGCTATACGGACCAGGCCCGTCTTTTCGCTGCTGCTCCTTGAAGGTTTTTATGATAATTGCTATGGCGTCTCTCCAGCTGGTATCAAAAGGAGAAACATCTCCGGTGAGTTTCCAATAGTGGTGGCTCAGACGAATAGGGTAACAAAGTGAATCGATTTCCCATTTGCGCTCGTGCACCCCTGGTTTCATGTCGGTCATATCGGTTTTCCATTCCCCGACTTTATTCGGATCGCCATAAAAAGCATTTGCGTAAGGGTCTTTTCTAATGCACTTCACCTGGTGATTGATCACCCCAGCAATTAGTGCCTGCAGCTCTTTATCGCCTTTCACCAACGGCAGATATGGTGTCACCTGCGCAGTACTATCCCGCAGCCACATAGCATCGATATCACCAGTGATTACATAAGTATCTGGCCTTCCACCTACCTCTGTATGCGTAACTGTGGTATCCAGCGTGTTTGGAAAGCAATTTTCAAACAGCCATCCAAGCTCCTTATTTTTTACGTTCTTTTGAAATTCAGCTATAGCAGACTCAACTGCTTTGCTTTGAAAATGTCTTTTTGCTGCCGCAACCCTCACTACTGGGAATTCAGGTTCTGCTGCTGCAAATGAAACTTTGCTGGCCATTACTCCGGCAGCCAGAAGACCGGTGTTTTGTAAAAAAATTCTTCTTTTCATGGTTCTATTTTGATAAAGAGAAAGGCTTGTCATCGTCTGCCAGACCTCTTTCGATATTTGGTTTATTGCTCATTTGAAGTTTAAGTATTCCTCCGTTTACAATATCACTATGGGTGATAAAATTTTTGGAATAGGGCTTTCCATTTAAGGCTGCACTACTAATATAAACGTTTTCCTTACTATTGTTATTTGCTTCAATAATAAATTTATTATTGTTCTCCAGGTTTATGGTAATTTTTTTAAACATTGGGCTTCCAAGTACATATTCACCTGTTCCTGGTGTTACGCTATAAAAGCCAAGGGCACTAAGCACATACCATGAAGAGGTTTGTCCCTGATCTTCATCTCCGGGATACCCGTTTTCTGAAGCATCATAGAGTTTACTCATTACGTTGCGCGCATGGTATTGGGCCTTCCAGGGTTCTCCTGCATAATTGTACAGATAGACCATGTGCTGGATAGGTTGATTGCCGTGCGCATACTGACCAAGATTGGCCATTACCATTTCTGTCATCTCGTGGATCATGCCGCCATAACTGCCGACTTTAACCTTATTGGGTTCTGTAAAAACAGAATCCAGTTTGGCTGTGAAGTTCTTATCACCGCCCATCAGGTTGATCAAACCTTTAGTATCCTGAAAAACTGACCACTGCCAGTGCCAGGCATTGCCTTCAGTGAAGGGGCCACCCCACTCTATCGGATCGAAGTTCTTTGACCATTCACCATTGGCATCTTTACCACGCATGAAACGAGTTGATGGATCGTACACATTTTTATAGTTGTACATCTGGCGCTCGAATATATCCATATAGGTTTTATTGCCGGTCATCTTTGCCAGCTGGTAGCCACAGTAGTCGTCGTAAGCATATTCCAGTGTCTTCGCAGTAGCCTCACGATATTTCGGATAAGGCACATAACCCATCTGAAAATATTCCTTCCAGCCATCACGGCCATTGGCAGGCCCCCATGGTCCTTTATTTGTGGCTTCATGATAATAAGCCTCGAGAGCTTCCTTAGGGTCAAATGTTTTGATGCCTTTGGCCCAAGCATCAGCAAATAAAGAGATGGCATGATTACCGATCATACTTCCCCCTTCACTTGGAAAGGACCAGGAAGGCAGCCAGCCGCATTGCTTGTAGGCATCGATCATTGCCTGCATATACTGACCATGCATTTCAGTCTGGATCAGTGCATTCAATGGAAACTGGGCCCTGAAAGTATCCCAGAAACCGGTGTCGGTAAACATGTGGCCGGGATGCACTTTACCATCGTAAGGGCTGAAATAATAAGGCTTGCCGTCTTTATCCAGCTCATAAAATTTCCTGGAGAAAAGACTTGCTCTGAACATACAGGAATAGAATGTAGCTTTGTCTTCCTCGGAGCCTCCCTCTACCTGTACTTTTCCAAGTGCTTTATTCCAGACTGCCGCTGCTTTCGCTTTTGTTTGTTCAAGCGATTTGTCTGCTCCAAGTTCTCTTTGTAAATTGAGTTCGGCTTGTTCAGCACTGATATAGGACGAGGCGGTCTTCACCTGAACTTTAGCTCCTGCGTTAAACTCGATGTAGGCACCTTTACCCCTGCCTTCTGCTACCAGCGAGTCTGCATTTACGGTATTTTGTTTATTCTCCCAAGTTCCGTAGGCTTTGATCGGTTGATCAAACAGAACGACAAAATAGCTTTTCCAGCCTGCTTTGAAACCTTCTCCATTATTGACCCAACCTGTGATCTTTTTTTCTTTTGGATGGATTTGGAGACCACTGATCCTGTTGTAACCGTCTAAAACGAGAAAGCTTCTCTTTCCTGAGGGGTAGCTGAATCTAAGATGTGCACCTCGTTCAGAAGGAGAAATCTCTGTGGTGATTTGATTGTCGAATTTTACCTTGTAGTAATTTGGCTTTGCGACTTCATTGGCATGGCTGAATTTAGCTTCACGTTTGTTCTCATCTACCACCAGTTTATCTGTCATGGGCATCAAAGAGAATACAGCATAGTCGCGTGTCCATGAACTGCATTGGTGTGCCTGTTGAAAGCCCCTGATCTTGTCTAGAAAATATTGGTATTTCCAGCCGTCTCCATTTTTTCCGGTTTGAGGAGTCCAGGTATGCATGCCAAAAGGCAGCGCAGTAGTTGGGTAGGTATTCCCTCTGGTCAGCTCATGCTTTGAGTTTGTTCCCTGCAGCGTATTGACATAGCTAACCAGGTCTTTTTGTTGCGCGAGGACCGTCTGGACAAGCAACAAAAGTGTGAAAAAAGTAAGTTTCGATTTCATGTGTTGTGTGTGTGCTCCCTTATACCTAACATAAGGGGATATTTGGTTTGTTTAAATCGTTTTAGTACTGCAATATAATAAACCTTTGCAGGATGGTCAATAACAATATTAAGACAATGTATTTTGAATGGAAATATGGTCAAAAAAAAGGCGGCTGCTTGTTGCAACCGCCTCTGAGAATGTTAATCCGGAGATCCCTTATCAATAGCCAGGATTGTTAGGCGTAAGGTTTGGATTGTTCTGCATTTCAGGTCTTGGCAATGGAAACAACAAATGTTTGCTTTGCAAAGGCTGTTTTGAACTTTGGTTGACATGCCCTACAAAATTATCGAAACCTTTAGTCGTTTCATTGAAAACCTTTCTGAGTCTTACCATGTCAAACCAGGTGATTTGCTCATAACACAGCTCGTGCCAGCGCTCCCTCCATACCGCTTCACGGAACGAGGTTTGGTTGTAGGTGCCAATACCTGGCGTAACCAACTTCGCACGGTCTCGTATTCTCTTAAAAGCTTCATAAGCATCTGCATTAGGAGCGCCATCTGCTTCGTTTTGTGCTTCTGCGTAAATCAACAAAACTTCAGCGTACCGGATCAAAGGCACATTCAGGTTATTTCTGCGCGTGGGCACTGTTCCGGATGATCCATTCGCGGCCCTGTTAAAGTGCTTGAAAATGTAAGGAGCACCCAGTTGAAATAATGCGCCGGTGCCGTTGGTAAAATAACTACTGTAAAAATATCCTTCTCTATCTATCGCGCGGAGGTCTCCGGTTTCGTAAGAATTGTAAAATTCTCTAGTCGGCACCGTACTTCCTGTACCTGATGCACCATTATAGGTTACAGGCTTAAAATTTGGATACATATTGTCCATAGGGTTGGCGGCGACAACAGTATTATACTGGAGCATGAAGAGGTGTTCCAGCTCGTTTTTCTTAGTTTCGTCATGCACCTGCGCATAGGTAGGGAATAAATTGATTTGTGCGCTGTTTGCCTTTGCGTAAGTAATTACTTCCTTGGCTTTGTCTGCAGCAAGTCTATAGTGACCGTTACCTTTGTTAAGCGGTTGGCCGGCCATAGTAAGATACACGAGAGCTAGCTCCGATTTCACTGCCGCCAGATTTACATGTCCTGATTTGTCCATCCAAGGCAAATCCGCTTCTTCTGCCGCAATAAGATCTTCTACAATCAATGTGTAAACTTCTTCTGCGGTGGCTCGCTTTGGATAAAAATCTTCAGACTTAATGGTCTGTGGTTTCGTAATCAGCGGAACATCTCCCCATAACCGGACAGCGTAAAAATATGCCCAGGCGCGTAAAAATTTGGCTTCACCCATCACCCTTTTCCGGTGGGCATCTTCCATATCCGGAATGCCAGGAACTTTCTCAAGCAACAGGTTGGCCTGGGCGATTACCCGGTAAATCCCATTCCACCAATTGACGAGATGCCCGGTATTGCCGTCGAAAACCAGTCCATACAGATTGTTCAAATCGGAGTTTTGGGCGGTCTCTGTGGTAGAGGTTCCGGAAACTGCTTCCAGCAATTGCCAGTTGGAAGAGAAAATCCCGGCGCCATCACCGATAAACCGGGTACTTGAGTAAACAGCGGCGAGCCCGGCATCTGCATGTTCGGGTATGGTATAAAAATCTTCCGGGGTAAGATTTGAAGGATCCTTTTCATTTAAGAATTTTTTACAGCCCGGTCCAAGCAGCAGCAGTCCGATCAGGAATGTGGTGCCGATATGTTTTGCTATGTTAATTTTCATCAGTGTAGTTTTTGTTTTGAATGTTGAATTCATAATCATGGAATAAATGAAACGCATTAAAGACCAATATTTAAGCCAAGCATAAAGATGGATGGCCTTGGATAGCTATGCCAGTTCATTCCCTGTGAGAATACGTTATTGCCGTCGTTGGCATACCCGCCAGTCGGTGTAGTTTCCGGATCTCCCCTGAGTTCTTTACTGGTGATCAGGAACAAGTTTTGGGCAGAAACATATACACGCAATTTGTTTAAATGCATTTTTTGCACAACGGAATTGGCAAAGGTATAACCGAGTAATAAATTTCGCCCGCGAATAAACGAAGCGTCTTTTACCCAGTAAGTATCGACGTTGGTAACATAACCGGCGCGGGTATCTCTGATTTCAGCGATATAGGTGTTCTGGTTCTGTGGGGTCCAGGCGTTTAGAACCGTAGCGTAGCTATTGGCTAATGAGACCCTGTCTTCACTGGAGTGTGATGTCATGTCGAGCACATCAGCCCCGGCCGAGTATTGCAGTTCAACAGTCAGATCCAGATTTTTATAGCGAAAGGTATTGGAAAATGATCCCCAGGCATCAGGGCTTCCATTACCAATGATTGTCCTGTCTGCATCATTAATTGCATAATCACCGTTAACGTCGAGATATTTGATATCGCCGGGCAGTATGGTATTACCGTTTCTATAGCTTACAAATTTTGCAGCCTCTGCACGTTCTGCTTCCGACCAAACCCCTAAACGGGTAAGCCCCCAGAAAGAACCGGCAGCTTCACCTACCCTGATGATGTTGGTAGGATTGGTGAAGTTGGGACCGCCTATACCAAAGATATCGGCCGGTGTGGCCAGCGAAAGGATCTTATTCCTGTTAACAGAGATGTTGAATGATGTTTTCCAGGAGAAGTTTTCTGATTCAATGTTGGTGGTGTTCAATTCTGCTTCGATACCCTTGTTTTCCATTGACCCGATATTTTTCCGGATAGTGGCATAGCCACTGGTACGGGGCACTGGTGCATCCAAAAGCATGTCAGTTGTTTTCCTATAATATGCATCTAATTCTAACGCGATTCGTCCACCAAAGAACCCTATTTCAACTCCGATATCGCTCTGCGTGGTTTTCTCCCATTTCAGATCCGGATTGGCTAACCTATTGATCCCGGTTCCGACTACCCTGGCATCATTAAATACTGCACCGAAATTGGAAGCAAGCAACGAAAGTGAGGAATATGGTGGGATCTCGGAGTTACCAGTGACCCCAAAACTGCTGCGCAATTTCAAATTGGAGATAATCTTGTTACCTTTTAAGAAGTCTTCTTCAGAGACCCTCCATGCGATCGCTGCTGAGGGAAAGAATGCATACTTGTTGTTTTCCCCGAACTTGGACGATCCGTCCATACGACCGGTCGCTGTGAAAAGGTATTTGTCTTTCAGCGTGTAGTTCAACCTTCCAAAATACGAATTGAGCGATTGTCTGGACTTCCCTGAGCCAACCTGGGGATTTAAGCTTCCGGCCCCTAAGTTGTTGTAAAGAAAATAGTCAGTTGCAAAGCCTCTTACTTCAGAACTAATGTTGTTGAAATTGCTTTCCTGCCAGGAAATACCCAACAAGGCATTCAACGCATGGTTTTCATTAAAGCGCTTGTTGTAAGTCAGGAAATTTTCTATAGACCAGAAAGCTTCTTTCCTGGTTCGTCCGGCGGCGTAACCCTGTTCACCAATGTTTAGCGTACGACCTGTAACCTCATTGTTTTCCTGCGAAACTACATTGGCGCCAAGAATGGTCTTCATTTCCAGCCCTTCTGTAAAGGTGATGTTTGAATAAAGACTTCCAAGCGTGGTTTGGGTACCCAGTAAGTACCGGGTATCATTTAACCGGTGAACCACATTAAACCGCCCTTCAGCATTCGGGTAATCCCTATTATCTGCATATTTACCATCACTGTACTGTACAGGTAGAAAAGGAAAATCCTCAACAATACTCCGCGGAACCTCGTCACTTTGGTCGACTATGTTTTCGTTTTGATTGGTGTAGCTCAGTGTACCGCCGACTTTCAGCCATTTTTTCACCTGGTCATCAATACTGAACCTTCCGGAATAACGCTTCAGATAGGACGTTTTGATCAGTCCCTGATCATCTCTATAGCCGAGAGAGAAGGCATATGTAGTCCGTTCATTGCCACCGCTAAATCCCAGTTCATGATTTTGTGATAACTTGTTCTGTGTTGCTTCTTTCAGCCAGTCCGTATCAAAGTAGGGGTTGCCATTGCTGTCAAACAATCTCGGGTCTATTCTGGCTAGTGCCGGATTTCTTGAAACATATTTTCCTTCTGCCCAACGCACGGGATCATATTTTTCCATGTTCTTGTAAGCCAGATCTTCTACCTCCAAATATTCCTTTGCATTCAGCACTTTCGGGAAATTAGGGCCTACTGTTGGTACACTGAAGTCTACATTGTAATCAATCTTTCCGTCACCTGACTTTCCACGTTTAGTGGTAATCAGAATAACCCCATTGGCACCTCTGGAACCATAAATGGCCGTTGAGGAGGCATCCTTCAATACTTCGACAGAAACTATATCGTTCGGATTAATGTAATCTATTGCCTGGCTGGCCTGCGACTGATTTCCTACAGGAAGCTGAACACCATCAATTACATACAGCGGATTATTGGAAGAGTTGATAGAACTAAATCCGCGTATGCGCACGTTCGCACGTCCGCCCGGTCTTCCGGAATTTGTATTTACCTGTACTCCTGATATCCGTCCAGTCAGTGCCTGGTTAAGCGAAGCTGCAGGACGCTCCTGAAGTTCTTCTGCTTTCACCGACCCTACTGCACCGGTCAGATCAGACCTTCTGGAAGTTCCATACCCAATCACGACTACATCCTGAAGGTCGACTCCGGCTGCTGGTACCAGTTTGATGCTCAAAGGAGCTGCACCAGAACCGGCAGCTCGTGTAAGGGTCGTATAACCGATATAGGTAAAACTTAGCTGTTCTGTCGCATTTTCGACCTCGATACTAAATTTACCAGCAGCGTCGGTGACAGCAGCTTTGTTTGTTTTGAGGGATTTGACCCCTACTCCGGGAACGGGTTGTGCGTTTTCATCAACCACGATCCCGGTAACAATAATTTTTTGTGCCTGAAAGAAATAGACACTACCAAAACCAGTTCTGACGTTTGCGTCAGCATTTCGAGCAATGGCCAGGGATGATACGCCTGTAAAACAGAGCACAGGAATCCCCGCAATGAGTAATTGTTTAATTGTCATCGGCTTTATATTTAGTTAAGTTTTAGGATAATTCTGATGAATGCTCTACTATGATTAAACAGTAGAGGCTCAGTATCGAACGACTTAATATAAATCCCTTGAGTCTTTAAAAAAAAAGGCTTGTTTAATGATTTTGCATGTTACTTGTTTTTGGTCCGGTTAAAATTCATTTTTTTAAATGTTAATTAGCTCCGTAAAAACATACATAGAATAAACAGGGATGATTATAATAAATATGTGTTCTTTGGTTAGAAAAACGTTTTACTTTATCAATAATAGTAAAAAAAAGTTATAGACGCACACTTTATAAAAAGAATTTACTTAATCGTATTCGTGAATTCGCAAATCCTGTATACGTAAAAAGGCGACCGTTAGGATCGCCTTTTTACATTCAAAAATTATTGTTACTGAGGATAACCTGAATTTTGTCCCAATTTAGGGTTCAGATCCCTTTGTTGTTGTGGAATAGGGAATAAGGACCGCGTAGGCTGTGAAGGCTGGTGATCCCACCAGCTGGCTGTGGTAAATTTACCAAACCGGATCAGATCATCTCTGCGGAAACCTTCAAAGATAAATTCTCTTCCTCTTTCTGCCAGCAATTCATCAAGTGTGAGGGTTGATGTAGTATAAGCATGATCGGCCCAGACGTCAGCATCATAAGCCCTTTTTTTACACTCATTAATAAGTTCAACAGCCTCTGCATTTGCTCCTCCACTTTTACGCATTAACGCTTCAGCCTTTGCAAAATAGATCCAGGTCAGGCGGTAAATATTCCAGTCGGTGTTATTATAATTTGGATCTGGCTGAACTCGCTGCCCATTCACCACACCCGGAATGGAATTTCCGAGCTTATATTTATTAAACCTTACACCGCTATTTTCTTCCCCTTCGCTCATATTTGACACAGTAGATCCTGTTTTGTTTTTACGGATATTATCTACGAACGACAAAGGCTGACCAGAATATTCCACAGTTCCTAAAACCGGGCTGGTGCCGTCTGCAAATTTAATCTGCGGGCCGATGAGCAACCATTCCGACCGGCGTTTATCATTTTCCTCATAAGTATTGTAGTTACCGGGAACAACAACAACCCCATCGTTACCATTTCTACCACCGCCATAAATATCACGTTGTGCGAAATGATAGAACTCTCCAGTCCATGATGGCTCAAATTGCGCTTTGGCGTAATCGTACGCAATAGAAAAAATTACTTCTTTAGATAAGTCATTCGTGTTTCTAAACTGGTCAGTAATATTCGGATCCAGCTCCATGGCACCATTCTGACCGCCAGCCTGGTCGTTGATCAACTTATCAGCGGCAGCTATACAATCATCCCAGCGCGCAGTTCCGGTCCAAGCTTCAGCATTTAAATATAATTCTACGAGCATTGCGTATCCACCAGCTTGAGACATACGTCCCAGCATTTCTCTAGATAACACAGGAACTTTATCTATATTTTCTTTGATCTCTTTCTCTACAAAGGCGAAGACTTCCGCACGGCTGGTGGCAGAGGGGTACACTGGATTGACAGGATCTGCAGGCTCTGTAGCAATTGGAATATTTCCAAAAAGATCCATCAATTTCAGATAATGGAATGCTCGGAGCAACTTAAGTTCAGAAATGTAAGCGTCCTTTTCCTGCTGGGTAATGCCCATTTTAGAAATATCTCGTGAACTGATGTTTGCAATAGGGTCATTGCAATAACCTACGCCACCATACATTAGTGTCCAGGCATTGTTTAAACCACCTTCATCTACATTCCAGGTATGGTAGTGCAGTCTTTTCCATTTACCGCCATCTTCACCATGAGGACCTTTTGTCGGCCATGCCAGTTGATCCGCTGACAATTCAGCAGGTCGCCACCAACCGTCCTGTCCGGATGGGGTAACCCATGCATTAGCGTGTGTATATGGCCTTAGCACTGCAGACAGTACCTCGTTTTTATTAGAATAAAAATTCTCAGACGGGATAACATCATAAGCATTCTCATCGAGTTTAGTACAGGCAATCATCGTCCCGAACAAAAGCAGGGCCGACGTATATATAATTGATTTGTTTTTCATGATCATTTAAAATTAGAAACCTACATTAACACCAAATAAGAATGAGCGGGTACTTGGATAAGCTCCTCTGCTATCTATACCAGGCCCCAAACCCGTATCCTGCACAAAGTCAGGATCGTTACCGCTGTAACCCGTAAAGGTGGCCAGATTTTGCCCGGTTGCGTAGACCCGCAGGTTACGGATCTGTTTGGTCTTAAATTTGAAACTGTAGCCAATAGTCACCTCATCTAGTTTTACATTCGTGCCGCTTTCCAAATAATAGTCTGAGTACATATAAGTGTCTTTGATCTCACTATATTTTGTGAAAGCATCACTCAAGTAGTTGATCCCCAAAATAGATGGATTTCCGTAAGACAATGCAGTTGTATTGAGTATGTCATAATCAAACTTACCTCTTAGAAATACCCTTAAGTCAAAATTCTTATAAGTCATATTTGCTGTATAAGATGCGTAGTATTTCGGGATCGCATTGCCTATTGGCGACAGGTCAGTCAAATTTCTGTCTTTAGATATATTGATCTGATCATTCCTCACCTTTTCTCCATTGCGATTATAAAACAACCATTTTCCGGTTTCGTCAAAGCCAGCAAACCTTTTACCCCAGAAAACGCCTAATTTTTCGCCCTCATACGTTGTGATGGCATCACCCAAATCTCCAGCTCCACCGATTCCGCCAAAAGTTTTGTATTCGACGGCGAAGACGTCATTCGAGTAAGAAACCAATTTATTTGAAATGGTGCTGCCTGTAAAATCCATACTCAGCGTAAAATCCTTGTCTGTAATGGCCTTGTAACTTAATGCCAGTTCTATACCTTTAGAAGAAATTGATCCCACGTTTGCGTATACGCTTGTCTGCACATAAGGTGGCTGAGGTGTATTATAAGTATCGAGCAGATCATCTGTGGTCCGGTTGAAAAAATCCAGCGCACCTGAGAGTTTACTATTCAGCAAAGTAAAGTCTGCACCAATATTGAGTTCCCGTTTGCTTTCCCATTTCAAAAAAGGATTTGGATTCCTTCCCGGGCCATAAGTCTCCCTGTATTCGCCATCGGGGTACAGATATCTTCCACCCCCGGTTAACAGCACTCTTGAGGCATTATTCTGAAACCCAGAATTACCCGTGACACCATAACCCGCTCTTAATTTAAGGTAATTTATAAACTTGACATTTTTCATGAACCCTTCCTGAGAAACATTCCAACCCACGGAAACCGCAGGAAAATTACCCCACTTGTTGTTTTCCCCAAATTTAGAAGATCCTTCACGCCTCAAGATAAACTGAGCAAGGTACTTTCCGTTCAGTGCATAGTTTATCCTGCCGAAAAATGCGATCAGCGTATTATCATTTTTAAAGCTACCTATTCCGGCCTTTCCTGCTCTGATGGCATTACCATCATTCAAATTGTCTTCATTGAACTGATCATTCAGGAACCCGCGGTTATTGATTCTATCCCCCTCCTCTATGTAATAACGATAACTATAGCCTGCCAGGCCGGTAATCGAGTGTTTCTCTGCTATAATCGTACTGTATTGAAGTGTTGGCTCAATTGCAAAGCTTTGTGACAGAAAATTATTTTTAAAAGCATAGCCCCCACTCGGATAGTCACTATTTTCAACGGAATTTTCACTGGCCAATTGAGAATAACCCCCATCCCCGTAACTGTCTCTTTGAACAGAACCAAACACAGTTCCTTTCAACCCCTTAACGATATCAAGGTCCGCTTTAAAATCGGCAGAACTCGTCTGCTGTTTGCGGTAATTGGTGTTTTGGAATAACCGGGCATATTGGTTTGTTCCCTGATCCTCAAAATTATAAGAACCATCAGCATTGAAGAGCGGAATCGTGGGATTTCTTGTGGCTTCTTCCTCCCAGCCGCTTGCACTAAGCTCATTATTGTAAAAACTAGAAAAAGCAGCATTACTCAATAAATTGGCCTTATTAAAGTTTGAAGCCAGATTCATTTGAAGATTAAGTTTATTATCCAGCGCCTTTTGGTTAACGTTGATTCTCGCGGTATACTCTTCTCTTCCATTTTCCAGTGCAATTCCCTGCAAATCGCGATAGTTGATACTGGCACGGTAACTCGTTTGTTCGCTGCCACCTGACAAAGACAAATTATGATTTTGCGAAAGATTATCATGATTGACCAGCCTGTCATATCGGTCATCATTTCCGCCGTTGTCAATAGCTTGTATCTGTCCTGAAGCGATCTTGTCCCTGAATTCGGCAGCGTTTAAAAAGTCTAGGCGATTTTGGATGAATTCTTTACGGACATAACTTGAATAATTTAATGTAGGTGCACCTGGCTTACCTTTTTTAGTAGTAATCAGGATTACTCCGGCATTGGCACTCGTACCATAAATTGCAGCTCCGGAACCATCTTTCAAAACATCTACAGACAAGATATCATCCTGCTGTAAAAGATCAGGGTTACCACCCGGAATGCCATCAATTACGTACAATGGACTTGCACTTCCGGTTACAGAAACAACTCCCCTAAGCTGCACGCTAGGACTGGAGTTTGGATTGGAGCCTCCGGTTCTGGTTAGGTTCAATCCTGCAACCTTTCCCTGAATCAGGTCAAGCGGACTTCTAGCGCCACTTTGTCTAAACTCAGCCGTATCTACGTGAGCAACAGCTGAAGTTACTTCCTTTTTGTCCAGCGTACCATAACCGACACCAACTATGGTGACATTTTTAAGGGTTTCACCCGCTGCCGGAACCATCTTAATACTTAGAGGTATATTGGATGCACCTGCAGGTCTGGTGATCGGAGCATATCCAATATAGCTAAAAGTCAGATTTTCAGCTGGTCCTGTCACAGGGATACTGAACTTACCGGCAGCATCCGTCACTGTTCCTTTTCCAGAAGCTGATTTGACACCAACACCTGGAATTGGCTGAGCATTTTCATCTACCACAATACCTGTTGCTAAACCATTCTTCGTTGTATCCTGTGCCGCGGAAGGCTGACTGACAGGTGCCGCTGGCTTTGTCTGAGGTGAAGGAGTTACCTTCTTTGTGGTGTCTTTTTTCGTAGTGTCCTGCTGCAGGACCTGCAGCCTGGCAAAGACAGTGCTCTCGATGTCCGAAGGACTTGCGCCACTGCTCCGCATACCGCTGGCACAGAGAATAAAAATCCCTATACCGGTTAGTAATTTAATTTTCATAGACGTTGTTTATAGTTAATTATTAATTTTCTATCCTCGAGCGTTTATTCCTGAGCGAATAATTTAGAAAGAGATCAATAATCAGATATGTGTAAAGACAGGGCAGCAACCCAGACCAAAAGGGCATGGATTTACCTGGCTTATACAGCATGAGACGAGAAAATTCAGATGAAATTATAAAGGCTTAACCTTTACAAATTTTATGGATCAGCACAGAGAGTTTTTATGCTTGATGATTTTATGGAGATACTTTTTCTTGAGTGCGCCGGCTAATAATAAACAAAGGTTATCTTTCATAATATATAGGGAGATATATTTTAGTAAAACGTTTTATCAGAGTCAAAAATAGGGTAAAAAAACTACAGACAGAATTGATTGGATAAAAATATTTTGATCAACCACACTAACAACCACTGGAATTATTTGTTTTTGAAATATTGAATAATCAGTTTTGCGGTTCTTTCTGAAGCTCCCGATTCGCCCATTTTTTCAGACAATTCCCTGTAATCCAAAAGCATATCTGCTCTGCTCTGTCCCTGCAAAACCTGCTGTAAATTTGTTCCGATCTGCTCTTTATTACAGTCTTCCTGAATCAGTTCTGTAACAACTTTTTTATCCATGATCAAATTTACCAATGAAATAAATTTGATGTTTACCAGCATTCGGGCTATCGCAACAGAGATCGCACCACCTCGATAGACTACTACCTGCGGTACATGAAAAAGTGCAGTTTCCAGCGTTGCAGTTCCGGAAGCAACTACGGCAGCATCAGCCACATAAAGCAGGTCGTAGGTCTGAGCGAAAATCAGAGTAATATTTTCCGAATTCATAAACTGGCTGTAATAAGCTTCATTAAAACTCGGTGCAGCAGCAACAACAAAATGATGATCTGGAAAACTGGCAACGACACTTAGCATATCTGGCAACAGCCGTTCTATTTCCTGTTTGCGACTACCCGGCAGCAGCGCAATGACCGGCTTATCCTCCAGCCCATACCGCTTTTTAAACTCAGAGTCGGGACTGAACTGGGCAATGGCATCAAGCAAGGGATTTCCTACATAATCAACTTGCATTCCCCATTTTTCATAAAAATCGACTTCAAAAGGCAGTATGCAAAACATATGGTCTACTATCCTTTTAATCTTCAGAACCCTTTTCTGATTCCATGCCCATACTTTTGGAGAGATGTAATAAGCTACCGGGATACCATTGCGTTTCGCAAAATCAGCGATCTTCAAATTAAACCCCGGAAAATCGATCAGAATTAACACGTCAGGTCGATAAGCCACTACATCGGCCTTACAGGCTTTCATATTCCTGAGAATGGTGCGAAGATTTAAGATTACTTCTGTAAAGCCCATAAAAGCCATTTCTGAATAATGCTTTTTAAGTTCTCCGCCCTCAGCCTGCATCTTATCCCCCCCGTAAAACCTGAACCCTGCCTCAGTATCTTCCTGCTTTAATGCCTTCATTAAGTTAGCACCGTGTAAATCACCTGAAGCTTCGCCTGCAACTAAATAGTATTTCATTTTACTGATTCATCTTATAGAAAAAGAATAACAAGGCCCACAAAAATGTGGCACTGATAATGCCCTTACCCAACTGGTCTCTGTCTTGTTTAAAAAAGTGATGCATCAGCAAGGCATTTACCGATATACAGCAAACCAATAACAAGTCTGCCTTTGCTAAAAAAGCATACCTGTGCATTAGGTACCATGCCCCCACGAGTAATATCCCAGGCACAGTGACACCAATGCTCAGGCCAGTCCATACAGAATTCTTTAACCGGTCCTGCTTCATATGTTAGCCTAATGAGGCCCCGTCTGGTGTGATATTTCTGCCGCCACTGCCAGCCGTGTGAGAATGGCTGACGGGCACATCAAATGTCCAGGTATTCAGTACCGGGATGGCATGATGTGCTGTAAGATCAAACTGCACAGGAACCACAGACACAAATCCGTGTTCCAATGCCCATACATCAGTATCTTCACCTTTATCATTATTCTGGAAAACTCCCGTAAGCCAATAGTATGGTCGTTCGTAAGGATCTTTTCTTTCGTCAAACTCCTCCGCCCACTTGGCGTTGGCTTGCCTGCAAATCTTGATACCTTTTAAATCTGCACCCTTGGGGAAGTTTACATTGAGCAGTGTTGCTGCCGGCAAACCATGCTCCAGCACCTGTAGGCAAATGGCCTTAATGTATTTCTTAGAATGACTGAAATCGGCTTCCTGGGTATAGTCATCCAAAGAAAAACCAATAGACGGAATACCCTCAATCGCACCCTCGACAGCCGCTGACATGGTTCCGGAATAAATTACATTGATAGAATTGTTAAGGCCATGATTAATACCGGAAACACACAGATCGGGTTTTTTGCCCTTAAAGATATTATTAACCGCAAGCTTCACACAGTCTACCGGCGTACCCGAACACTTATACATCTCTACACCCGGATACAGATTTACCTTATCAAACCTTAAAGGCTTACCGATGGTGATCGCATGACCCATCCCTGATTGTGGACCATCAGGCGCCACTACCACTACATTTCCAAATTCCTGTACGGCCTCAATCAGATTTTTGATACCAGGTGCAGTAATACCATCATCATTAACTACTAGAATATTGGGTCTGGATTGTTGTTTTTTCATTTGGGAAAAGATTATGGTACGCAAAAGCCATCTATATGACCGCTCGCTCGATTATGATGTAAAAGTAACAAGAATTCAACTAAAACCTGAGCAGTTTTATTTAAGTTTGACCTATAACTTAATAGACATGAAGAACAAACTGTTGCTCGCCTGCTTCCTTTTTATCGGTTCTGGCGTTATGGCTCAACCCGCTTATCAATGGAAGACGGCCACATCTGGTGGGTACACCTACAAATATGTAACAAAAGATCCTACGAAATCCCGCTTCTACACCTTAAAAAATGGGCTTACGGTGATCCTTTCTCAAAACACCAAGGAACCAATTATAGAGTTCCGTATGGCAGTAAGAGCAGGCAGCAACACAGATCCGCGCAATGCTACCGGACTTGCACACTATCTGGAGCACCTCCTTTTTAAGGGAACCGATAGATTTGGCACTATGGATTTTGAAAAAGAAAAGCCACTACTCGATAAGATCGATGCCTTGTACGAGCGGTATAATAAAACTACAGACCCGGCCAAGCGCAAGGAAATCTATGCAGAGATTGACAAAACGTCCGGTGAAGCTTCAAACTTTTCTATCGCTAATGAATACGACAAAATGATGAAGGCCATTGGCGGACAAAGTACCAACGCCCACACCTGGTATGAGGAAACTGTATATAATGAAGATTTCCCGACCAACGCTACCGATAAGTTTCTGGCATTGCAGGCGGAACGGTTTCGCAATCCGATCTTCCGTATTTTTCATACAGAGCTTGAGGCGGTATATGAAGAAAAAAACCGTGGTCTGGACAATGACGGCTGGAAGCTAAACGAACGCATGTTTGAGTTGCTTTTCCCAACGCACAATTATGGTCAGCAGACTACCATAGGCACCATTGAACATCTAAAAAACCCTTCACTGGTTGAGATCAGAAAGTACTACGACAAATTTTATGTACCTAATAACATGGCAGTAGTGCTGGCCGGAGATTTCAACCCCGATGAAATGATCAGAAAGGTAGACGCATCCTTCGCCTTTATGAAATCAAAACCATTGAACCTTTACAATCCTGTCCCTGAAAAACCGCTGACCGACATTCAAAAAGTTGATGTATACGGACCGAGTGCTGAAAGTATAGAACTCAACTACAGAGGCTACGCTCAAAACACACAAAAAAGTTTGCTGCTGGACCTGATATCGAGTATCCTTTCCAACGGCAAGGCTGGCCTCCTGGACATTAACCTGAACAAACAGCAAAAGGTATTGCGCGCCAGTGCCGGCTATCAGCAGATGAAGGATTACGGTGTATTCAGCCTGACCGCGCAGCCCAAACAAGGGCAGTCTCTGGAACAGGCACAGCAACTCCTGCTAGATCAGATTAAGTTACTTAAAAGTGGCAATTGGGATCAAAGTCTGATCAAAGCAACCGTGGCTAACAGCAAACTGGGTCTGCTGCAAGCCTTTGATAATAACGGATATCGTGTCGAGTCGGCTACCAATGAATTTATCCTGAACCGCGGGACCAACTGGGACAAATCACTAAGTGCACCCGACCGGATGGCTAAAATCAGCAAACAGCAGATCATTGATTTTGCGAAGCAGTTTTTCACCAGCAACTATGTGGCCGGATTTAAACACAAGGGAGAGGACAAAAATACCCTGAAGGTAGACAAACCTGCCATTACGCCCGTCAATACCAATGCCACAGAGACTTCAAATTTCACCAAAACACTTCTCGCTGCTCCTGTGAAACCGATTACCCCAAAATTTCTGGACTATAAAAAAGACCTCAACTTTGGTAAGGCGGGTATAGCTGATGTAATTACAGTTCAGAATAAAGAAAACAGCATTTTCCGTATGTCCTATCGATTCGATACCGGTGCTTGGAATTACAAACTTCAACCTTATGCGGCACAGTATCTTTCGTTCCTGGCTACAGATAAATACACAGCAGAACAAATCAGCAAAGAGTTTTATAATATTGCCTGCAATTACAGCATTAATGTTGGCAATGAGGTGGCGACGATAAACATCAGTGGTCTGCAGGAAAACTTTGATAAAGCGGTAACCCTGGTTGAACACATCCTGGCCAACTGCAAGCCCAGTGAAGAAGCACTTTCGGAACTTAAAAGCCGTATTCTCAAATCAAGAGAGAACAACAAACTCAACAAGGGAGCGATCCTGAATGGCCTGATGAGCTATGCCCAATACGGACCAAGCAACCCCGCCAACTTTGTACTGAGCAATGATGAAGTGAAGGCTATGACATCAGCACAACTGTTGTATATCCTGCACAATATCAACAACTATAAGCACACTATCACCTATTACGGTCCGCAGACAACTGCACAATTTACCGCAGGCATCAGCAAGCTGCATAAGCTACCTTCTGAGTTTACAGCAGCGGCTCCTGCAAAACAGTTTACGTATATCAATAACACGACCAACCAGGTATACTTTGCCGATTACGACATGGTGCAGTCCGAAATTCGCTGGGTAAGAAACAGCGGTGTTTTTGATCCTGCCATTTCAGCGAAGGTCAATCTTTTTAATAGCTATTTTGGCGGAGGCATGGGTTCAATCGTATTCCAAACCATCCGTGAGTCTAAGGCCTTAGCTTATTCGACTTTTGCAGTATACTCCTCACCCGATAAAAAGGATAAGGATTATGCGATGATTGCCTATGTAGGCAGCCAGGCAGACAAAATGAACGATGCGGTAGCTGGAATGAACGAATTGCTGAATGATCTGCCAAGAGCAGACAAATCTTTTGAGGCCTCCAAGGACAATGCACTGAATGCCATTGAGACCAGCAGAGTTACCAAAGACGACATCATCCAGAGTTATTTCGCCGATCAGAGACTTGGCATAAACCACGACTCAAGAATAGATGAGTACAACGGGCTGAGGCCTTTGACCTTTGAGGAAATCAAAGCATTCCATACTCAAAATGTTGCCAATAAACCCTACAATTATTGTATTGTTGCATCAGAAAAGAAAGTAAAGCCAGAAGATCTGCAGAAATTTGGCATCTTAAATAAGCTGACATTAGAGCAAATCTTTGGATATTAAGGTCAAATTCAGAGAATCAAAATTCACTGACAACCAAGTTGCAAAAAGGACCAGCCAAATGGCTGGTCCTTTTTTTGTTCTCGTTAATCTGGCTTCAAATACCGCACATACCGTATAAAGCCGTCAGATGTTCATTTCCGGTCCTTCTGCGGTGCCTGGCGTACCTGCTGCGCAAAAGTTCCCTGTTTTGCGCAGCAGGTACGCCCCTGTTATGAATCAGCACAAAGACAGGCATAAAAAAGGCCCTGTCATCTGACAGAGCCCTTCATTCAGGTTTGCATATATTTTACTTACAGGCTTTTGATCCAGTCTACCAGTTCATCCCTGGTCTTGCCGGTTTTCTGCTGCAGTTTTCCGTACAATTCATCATCTTTTCCCTCTTCGTATTTCAAATCATCATCGGTTAAGTCAGCATATGCCTGTTTTACTTTACCTTTTACTTCGTTCCATTTTCCTTTTAACTCTAACTTATCCATGATCTTTAATTTATGTTTTACAATTGGTTATGCAGTTAAAGAACAGCGAATGCCATTAAAAAGTTTTATTGTTGAGACTTTTTAATAATTTCATCGACAACAGATGGATCTAATAGCGTTGAAATATCTCCAAGATTAGACGTTTCACCTTCCGCGATCTTGCGCAGTATCCTGCGCATAATCTTACCGGACCTTGTTTTAGGTAAGCCCGATACAAACAGGATCTTATCTGGCTTGGCTATAGCTCCGATCATGCGTGTAACCGTTTGCAAAATATCCTTACGCGTCAGATCAGCATCGTTATGTGTGTTTGGAAAAATCACAAAGGCGTAGATACCCTGGCCCTTCACCTCATGTGGAAAGCCTACTACGGCACTTTCTACTACTCCTGCATGCATATTAATCGCATTTTCAACTTCAGCGGTGCCGATCCTGTGCCCGGACACATTGATTACGTCATCTACTCTTCCTGTAATGCGGTAATAGCCATCTTCATCCCTAAGGCAGCCATCACCTGTAAAATAAAGATCCTTGTATGTAGAAAAATAGGTCTGCTTGCAGCGTTCATGATCACCATAAGTTGTACGCAGCATACCCGGCCATGGAAATTTGATACAAAGGTTGCCGCTTACCCCGTTACCTGTTATTACATTACCATTTTCATCCACGAGCACAGGTTGTATACCCGGCAGTGGCAAAGTCGCATAACTTGGCTTGGTCGGTGTTACAAATGCAATTGGTGAGATCATGATGCCTCCGGTTTCCGTTTGCCACCAGGTATCTACGATTGGCGAATTACCTTTGCCGATGTGTTCATCAAACCAGTGCCACGCCTCCTCGTTAATTGGCTCCCCGACAGATCCAAGCACTCTTAGCGAACTAAGATCTGCATCCTCTACCGGCTCCAGTCCAAAGCTCATCAACGACCGGATAGCCGTAGGTGCGGTATATAAAATATTTACTTTATGTTTATCTACGATCTGCCAGAACCTTGATGCATCAGGATAGGTCGGAATTCCCTCAAACATTAGTGTGGTTGCACCCTGCGACAGCGGCCCGTAAACGATGTAAGAATGCCCGGTAATCCAGCCAATGTCAGCAGTACAAAAATAGACTTCGCCTGGCTGATAGTTAAATACATTGGAGAAAGTATAACCCGCGTAAACCATATAGCCGCCGATGGTGTGTACGACTCCTTTCGGCTTACCGGTAGAACCTGAAGTATACAGAATAAACAAGGTGTCTTCTGCATCCATTTCTTCGGCCGGACAGTCGGTATCCACCAGCTTAATCTCGTCCTCCCACCAGATGTCACGCCCCTTCAGCATCGACACAGGAGTTCTTGTATGGGTTAGTACAACTACTTTTTCTACCGTCGGACAGGCAATTAGCGCATCATCTATAACTTCCTTCAACTGGATCTGTTTGTTACCCCTGAAAGCGCCGTCTGCAGTGATGACCAGCTTGCATGCTGCATCATTGATTCTGTCGGCGATAGATTTGGCAGAAAAACCACCAAATACCACCGAGTGAATGGCACCGATCCTTGCACAGGCCAGTACAGCAACGGCTAGCTCAGGGACCATAGGCATATAGATACATACCCTGTCTCCCTTCTTTACTTCATTCTTTTTCAACACATTGGCAAAGCGGCATACTTGCTCGTGCAAAATTTTGTAACTTAAAGTGATGCTATCTTTTGAAGGATCATTTGGCTCCCAAATAATCGCCGGTTTATCACCGTTTTCCACCAAATGACGATCCAGGCAGTTTTCTGTAATATTCAGCTTTGCACCTTCAAACCACCTGATATCCGGGTCGGAGAAATTCCATGACAAGACTTTGTCCCATTTCCTGCGCCAGAGAAAGTTATCGGCTATACCTGCCCAGAACTGCTCAGGCTGGTCTACACTTAGTTGATAGGTTTTTTTGTATTTTTCAATTGAGGTGATTTGCATCGCTAGGTTTATATTTCAGGTCCAAGACCCAAACTTAGTAAAATTGATTTTAAATTCAATCGTTGTTACACACCAATGCTTTAACCACACTATTATTTCAGCCAGTCAGCTGCCACATTTCAACCCGCATCTATTTTAGGCGTTCGGCGTGTGCTTTCGAGTTTTCACTTTCGACAGGAATTCTTCGGCATTAAATGATAAATTTAATCCCCGAAGCCTAAACTGGCTTAAGCCGGCACAATAAATTTAAAATATTTTATGCTCCTTCTTGATGATTACAAATATTTTACAGATATTTGCACACTCTTAAAAAATTAAGGCGAAGAACAATTAACAATATATAACAAGGCATGTCTAGAGTTTGTGATTTAACCGGAAAAATGGCAATGACAGGTTTTAATGTTTCTCACTCGAACGTTAAAACTAAGCGTAAGTTTTATCCCAACTTACAACTTCAGAAATTTTATATTCCTGAGGAAGATCGTTGGATAACACTGAAAGTATCTACTTCAGCTATCAAAACCATCAATAAAATTGGTATTACAGAAGCGATCAACCGCTTCATGAAAAAAGGATATTTGTAGAAACATAGGTTGATGTGAATCAACCGTAATAATAAGAAAATGGCAAAAAAAGGTAACAGAGTACAAGTTATTCTAGAGTGTACAGAACATAAAACCAGTGGCATGCCTGGTATGTCAAGATATATCTCTACAAAAAACCGTAAAAACACTACTGAAAGATTAGAGTTGAAAAAATTCAACCCGATCCTTAAGAAGGTAACTGTACATAAAGAAATTAAGTAATACGTTTGGTATCATATACTGGACACAATCTATTTAGATCATGGCAAAAAAGGTAGTTGCAACCCTTAAAACGGGTAAAGGAAAAGAATATTCAAAAGTTATTACAATGACTAAATCACCTAAAACAGGTGCTTATTCTTTCAAAGAAGTTATTGTTCACAACGATCACGTTGCAGATGCTATCGCATCTAAAAAATAATATTAATATTTGATAATATTAAAGCCGTCCCTTTAAACTGGGAGGGCTTTTTTTGTTTTGTTAAAACATTCATATGGGTCTATTCGATTTTTTTAAGAAAAAGGAGACTGCGCCGGAAGCACAGGATGCTCTTGACAAGGGGCTAGAGAAAACCAAAGAAGGTTTTTTAAGTAAGATCACGAAAGCTGTAGCCGGTAAGTCTACAGTGGACGACGATGTGCTGGATAATCTTGAAGAGGTCTTGGTTACTTCTGATGTCGGGGTAAGCACCACACTTAAGATCATCGACAGGATACAGGCAAGGGTAGCCAAAGATAAATACCTTTCTACTTCTGAGCTTAACGGTTTACTCCGCGATGAAATCCAGTTGCTGCTTGCTGAAAACAACAGCAACGACTTCCGAAGCTTTGAATATGGCAGCGCGCACAAACCTTATGTAATTATGGTAGTCGGTGTAAATGGTGTGGGTAAAACCACTACCATTGGCAAGCTGGCGCATAAACTGAAAGCAGAAAACCTGAAAGTCGTGCTGGGTGCAGCTGACACATTCAGAGCGGCAGCCGTAGACCAGATCAAACTTTGGGCTGAACGTGTTGGCGTACGGGTAGTAGCCCAGGCAATGGGTTCTGATCCTGCATCTGTAGCTTTTGACACCTTACAGTCTGCGGTTGCTGCAGGTGAGGATGTGGTGATCATTGATACAGCAGGCCGCTTGCATAATAAAGTAGGCCTGATGAACGAGCTGGGCAAAATAAAGAATGTGATGCAGAAGGTCGTTCCTGGTGCTCCGCATGAAATATTATTGGTACTGGACGGATCAACAGGCCAGAATGCCTTTGAGCAGTGTAAACAGTTTACCGAAGCGACAGACGTAAATGCCCTTGCCATTACCAAACTCGACGGCACCGCCAAAGGCGGAGTAGTGATCGGCATATCTGACCAGTTTAAGATTCCTGTGAAGTACATCGGAGTCGGTGAAGGCGTAAATGACCTTCAGTTATTTGATAAAAAAGCCTTTGTTGATAGTCTGTTTAAATAACAGCTTATCATAAAGCATTAATTACAATACATGAATACAAAAACCATATCCAGAGTTGCTCCAGTTAAGAAGCCGAAGATCAATGTGATCACTTTAGGCTGTTCCAAGAATACCTATGATTCAGAGGTACTGATGGGACAATTGCGCGGCAACAGCCTGGATGTAGTACACGAGTCAAACCAGATCGGCAAGGATGATATCGTAGTAATCAATACCTGCGGCTTTATTGACAATGCCAAGCAGGAATCTATCGATACCATATTGCAGTACAGCGAACTAAAGGATGCAGGTAAGGTAGGGAAAGTTATAGTAACCGGATGTTTGTCTGAGCGTTATAAACCCGAACTGGAAGCCGAGATCACCAATGTTGATGCTTATTTTGGCACCAACGATCTGAATAATTTATTGCATTCTCTGGGTGCGAATTACAAACATGAGTTGATTGGAGAACGTCTGCTGACCACCCCTTCTCATTATGCATATTTTAAAATAGCGGAAGGATGTAACCGCCCCTGTTCCTTCTGCGCCATTCCGCTTATGCGTGGAAAGCATGTCTCCAGAGACATGAATGAACTGGTAAATGAAGCTAAGATCCTTGCCGCCAATGGCACAAAAGAACTGATCCTGATCGCACAGGATCTGACTTATTATGGTTTGGATATTTATGGCAAAAGAAATCTTGATGAGCTGCTTCGGAGACTCTCCGATGTAAAGGGTATCGAATGGATCCGGCTTCAATATGCCTACCCTTCGGGTTTCCCTATGGAAATTCTCGATGCAATGAATGAACGCGAGAATATCTGCAAATACCTGGATATGCCTTTACAGCACATTACAGACAATATGCTAAAATCGATGCGCCGTGGTATCAACAAGCAAAAAACAATTGACATTGTAAATCAGATCAGAGATAAGGTACCGGGTATTGCGATGCGTACCACACTGATCTGCGGATATCCCGGTGAAACTGAACGTGACTTTGAGGAAATGCTAAGCTGGGTGGAAGATACCCGTTTCGACAGACTTGGATGCTTTACCTATTCCCATGAAGAAAAAACCCATGCGCATAGTTTAGTTGATGACGTGCCTGAAGAAGTGAAACAGGAACGTGTTGATGCCATCATGGAACTTCAGCAGGGTATTTCATTTGATATCAATCAACAGAAAATAGGCAATACTTACAAAGTTTTGGTAGACAGAAAGGAAGGCGACTTTTTTATCGGACGTACTGAGTTTGATTCTCCTGAGGTGGATAATGAGGTCCTTATTGATGCCGCAACAGGATATGCGGCCAATGGAAGCTTTGTTAATGTGAAGATTGACAGGGCTGAAGATTTTGATCTCTATGGACGGATTGTAAAATAAAGGCTTGAAACTATGAGTTATAGTTTATTAACTTAAATTCGTGTCAATGCACGCTAAATACATCTCCTACAAGGAAACCAATGCCTTCTCTTCAGCTGTGCTGGAATATATCGGAGGTAAGCCGGAATTACGCCCGTTTTACGGTTATTCACCCGATTACGCGGGCTTTGCTGAAGCTATAGAGAAGCGCAGATTTACTGCCAGCAGACCTCTTTTAACCAGCGTATTGCGTAAACAGTATTCGTCGGTGGAAATGCCTGCATTGGTTGAGGCCAACATTAGCTTGCTGGATGATGAACGCACATTTACCATCACAACCGGTCACCAGCTCAATATTTTCACCGGACCGCTTTATTTTATTTATAAGATCGTAACGGCGATCAATCTTGCGGAAGATCTTAAGATTAAATTTCCCGATTATAATTTTATACCCGTCTACTGGATGGCTACCGAAGATCACGATTTCGAGGAGATCAACCATGTAAAGGTGGAGGACAGAATGCTGACCTGGAGCAAGAAGGCATCGGGAGCTACTGGCCGGCTAAGTACTAAAGACATTGAGGATGTACTGGTAGCATACAAAGGCTATCTGGGCATCAGTGAGAATGGGCTTAAGCTGGCTGAAATGGCAGAACAGGCCTACTCACGTCATGAAAAACTCTGCGATGCAACTAGGGCGCTGGTTAACGCATTATTTGGCAGCTATGGTCTGGTTTGCGTTGATGCGGACGAGAAAGCGCTGAAACAGCAATTTGCTGAATTGATCTATCGTGACATTACTGAAGAAAACAGCTTCAAATGCATTAGTGAAAGCAATGCTTTACTGGAGAAGTCTGGTTATAAGCCACAGGTCAATCCACGGGAGATCAACTTCTTTTATATGACAGATGCCCTTCGTGAGCGGATCGTGAAGGAAAATGGAGTTTTCAGGGTAATGAATTCAGAGATCAGCTTTTCAGCGGAAGAACTGCATAATGAGATCATGGAGAACCCGGAGCGGTTTAGTCCGAATGTGGTGATGCGTCCAATGTATCAGGAGGTGATCCTGCCCAACCTCGCCTATATAGGTGGAGGTGCCGAGGTGACCTACTGGCTGCAGCTAAAAGCAAATTTTGACCATTATCAGGTAGATTTTCCAATACTGCTCCTGCGTAATTCGGCCCAGGTCATCGACAAAAGAACTGAGGCAAGAATGCACATCTTAGGGATCAGCTATAAAGATTTGTTTAGCGATACTGAGACGCTGAAAAATGAATGGGTGAAGGCTCATGTACCTTTACAACTGGCCCTTGAAGATGAGCAACGTTCCGTAAGTGCGCTCTTTGAGCAGATCAAGCTAAGTGCATATAAGATAGACAAAACACTTTCGCTTAGTGCCGACGCAGCGAAGACAAAAACACTGAGGTTGTTGGGTACTCTGGAAAAGAAAATGCTCCGTGCCGAAAAGCGCAAACATGTAACCTCATTATCGCAGATAGAGGCTCTGAAAGACAAAATGTTCCCATCCGGAGGACTTCAGGAACGCGTGCTGAATATTGCTCCCCTTTATGTATTGTATGGAGATGATTTTATTGCCGCGCTGATAGCGGGCTTCAAACCACTCGATCATGAATTTACTGTCTTGTTTGCCTAAATAACCCGTTATCTTTTTTTAACCATACATGACCTTTTATACTTTTACAGAAAAAAATCTGCGTCGCTTTACACAGGATGTTTTCCTGAAGATGGGCTGTCCTGAAAAAGATGCTGTATTGGCCGCAGATGTATTGCTGAAATCAGATCTGAGAGGCATCGACTCTCATGGAGTGGCACGTTTAAGCGGCTATGTACGCCTCTGGGAGAAACAACGGATCAATGCCACACCTGATGTCCGTATAGTCCACCAAACCGCTACTACGGCCACAATAGATGGCGATGGAGGCTTAGGCCTCGTGGTAGCTCCTTTCGCTATGCAGGTGGCCATCGAAAAGGCAAAAACCTACGGTAGCGGTTGGGTCGCTGTAAAAAATTCAAATCATTTCGGGATCGCAGGTTATCATGCTTTGATGGCTGTTGAACAGGATATGATCGGGATCAGCATGACAAATGCGAGCCCCTTAGTAGCCCCTACCTATTCCAGCGAACGTTT
>Ga0126314_10000119_pt1 | contig 42124 bp, 55 predicted proteins | sample Plot105B_FD_92535 | JGI IMG/M metagenome (GOLD analysis project Ga0126314, IMG submission 92535) | Serpentine soil microbial communities from UC McLaughlin Reserve, CA, USA - Plot105B | ecosystem: Environmental > Terrestrial > Soil > Grasslands | place: USA: UC McLaughlin Reserve, Lake County... | reverse complement strand
GCCTCACGCTGAACAGCCATGAAGGTGGGGAGGTGGTGCGGAGCGCTCCCGGCTTCGTCCGGGATTGTCGGTGGTGGAAGCTACGAAGCTGAGACGAAACAGCAGCGCTCCGCGAAGTCCGTTTTCCGGAAGCCGCCGGTAGGCAGCCCTGTTAGGGCTTAGCCGGCAGAAGCCTCCGACGGGCGGGGACCTTGGCAGGTCTCCCGGACCGGACGAGTAACCCCCTCGCCCCTGTCCCCGTTCGAACTCCATCCCATTCACCGCAAGGTCGCCGGCCTAGCGCCCTCCCCGTGTGATCGGGACGGCTTGAGAATACGGCGAGCGGAAACGGGGTGGATAAGTTCGGCTATCGATGTCGGGGCTTTCGGAAAGCCTCCAACAGAATCAGCTGGTTAGCCGCCGCGATCCGCCACCAGCGCGGCGGTCCTCCCCGCTCGCGGGGAGGGGGACCACGCGGAGCGTGGTGGAGGGGTAGCGCCGCCGTTGGCCGAACGGGGCGCCGTGCATCGAGTTCGTATTGAGAGGTCGGCGCTGCCCCTCCACCGCCGTCCCGGCGGTCCCCCTCCCCAGCAAGCTGGGGAGGAAAGCCGTTCTTAAAGCGGGATGTTGTCGTGCTTCTTCCAGGGGTTGCTGAGCTGCTTGCCCTTCAGCGACTTCAGCGCGCGCACGATCCGCTTGCGGGTGCCGTGCGGCATGATGACGTCGTCGATGTAGCCGCGGCTCGCCGCCACGAACGGGTTGGCGAAGCGGTCCTTGTACTCGGTCTCCCGGGCGGCCAGCGCTTCGGGGTCCTTGGCTTCGGCGCGGAAGATGATCTCCACCGCACCCTTGGCGCCCATGACCGCGATCTCGGCCGTCGGCCAGGCGTAGTTGACGTCGCCGCGCAGGTGCTTGGAGCTCATGACGTCATAGGCGCCGCCGTAGGCCTTGCGGGTGATCAGGGTGATCTTCGGCACAGTGGCTTCGGCATAGGCGAACAGCAGCTTGGCGCCGTGCTTGATCAGGCCGCCGTACTCCTGCTTGGTCCCCGGCATGAAGCCCGGGACGTCGACGAGGGTGATGATCGGGATGTTGAAGGCGTCGCAGAAACGCACGAACCGCGCCGCCTTGCGGCTGGAGTCGATATCGAGCACCCCGGCCAGCACCTGCGGCTGGTTGGCGACGATGCCGACGCTCTCGCCGTCCATGCGTCCGAAACCGCAGATGATGTTCTTCGCCCACTCGCTTGAGATCTCGAAGAAATCGGCCTCGTCCACGATCTTGAGGATCAGCTCCTTCATGTCGTAGGGCTTGTTCGGGTTGGCCGGGATCAGGGTGTCGAGGCTGGCTTCCATGCGGTCGCCTTCGTCGAAGCTCTCGCGGTTGGGGGCCTTCTCGCGGTTCGACGACGGCAGGAAGTCGACCAGCCGGCGGACCTGGGTCATCGCTTCGAGGTCGTTCTCGAACGCCCCTTCGGCGACGCCCGACTTGGCGGCGTGGACCCGGGCGCCGCCCAGCTCCTCGGCGGTGACGATCTCGTTGGTCACGGTCTTCACGACGTCCGGACCGGTGACGAACATGTAGCTCGTGTCCTTCACCATGAAGATGAAGTCGGTCATGGCCGGCGAATAGACGTCGCCACCCGCGCACGGGCCCATGATCACGCTGATCTGCGGCACCACGCCCGAGGCGAGCACGTTCTCGAGGAAGATGTCGGCGTAGCCGGCGAGGCTGTCGACGCCTTCCTGGATGCGGGCGCCGCCGGCGTCGAACAGGCCGATGATCGGCGCGCCGACCTTCATGGCCTGGCGCTGGACCTTGACGATCTTCTGGGCGTGGGCGCCGCTGAGCGAGCCGCCGAAGACGGTGAAGTCCTTCGAGAAGACGTAGACCACCTTGCCGTTGATGGTGCCCCAGCCGGTGACGACGCCGTCGCCGGGGATGCGCTGGTCTTCCATGCCGAAGTCGTGGCTGCGGTGTTCGACGAACATGTCGAACTCCTCGAAGCTGCCTTCGTCGAGGAGGAGGTCGATGCGTTCGCGCGCGGTCAGCTTGCCCTTGGCGTGCTGGCTGGCGATGCGTTTCTCGCCGCCGCCGGCCCGCGCCCGCTCGCGCCGCTTCTCGAGCTCTTCCAGGATGGTGTGCACGCCGTCGTCCCCTTCACAAAGCTTGGCACGGGTTAATGCCGTGACGGGGGCGTGACAAGGGCCGTGACGTGCACGGAAGCCGCTGATTTGGCTGACGTTACGTGAGGGTGACGCTAGGGCGCCGCGCGGGAAAGGCTCCAGCGACGCCAAACGCCGTCCGCGATCAGATGCACTTCGTCGCCACGTCCATCAAGCACCCAGTCGGCTCTGACGGGCGGGAGCCCCAACGACCAGCTGCCGACGGTCTCGACGCCGCCCTTCTCACCTAGTCGCAGCAGCGTCGCACCGCTCGCGGCGGCCTCAAGGTTGAGGTCTGGATTGAGGCCGATAGACAGGATGCGTTCGCCGTCGCACGCCATGGCGTGCATGTACCAGTGCTCGTTGATCGGCCAAAGTTCATGGCCGTCTCGGCCATCGAAACAATGAAGGTCGCCGCCGCTCTTCAGCCATCCAATGTCATCGGCGACATTCAACGATTCACAGTCGAAAGGATGCGCGCCCTTCATGAGATCAGGCCCCCAAACGAAGGCGCCCGTGTCGTCAAAACACGCCACCGCGCCATGACTGGGCGGCCAATCGAGGCCTGCCACCACCCAATCCTCGTTACAGCCGACACCCTCGTCGAACCAGCCAACCCAAATGCGGCCAAGCGCATCGATCTTCACCTGCTCGACGCCGTCACCGAGCCTGAACCTAGAGAGCAACGCGCCGCTTGAGTTCAGCACGCGCGCGTTGTCGTCCACGCCGCGCGCGCCGACAACGAGCCAGCGCCCATCTGGAAAGCGATCAACCACGGGGAAGGGCGTTTCCAGCGGCAGCGTCAGTTGGCGGACGGGAGGCGAGACGCCGTCGAATATCCACAAGCTTGCCTCCGCCGTCCTCGCCTTTGCGGCCCAGGCGCTGAACAACGCGGCGGAAGCGTTGTCGCCCTTGATCGCCGGATGGCCGCCGATCTCCTCGGAGACACTGATCGCGGCGAGCGCCCCGGACGCAAGCGCCGACCAGCACAACGGGACCTGCTTGCCGGGGAGCTGGGGAAGCGGCGTGACTGCATCAGGAGGCAGAATGGCGCCGGTCATGCCCAAGGCCCTCCAGCATCGCGGGCGTTTGCAACCACCATGGTCAGCCCAGCGCCCTGAACCAGCGCTCCAGCAGCACCGCTTCCTTCAGCCGGGCGGCCGTGCGGTCGGCGGCTTCGTAGTCGACGCCCCAGCGGGCTTCCTGGAAGGCCTCGTCCAGGCGGGCGAGGTCGTGGGCCGCCTCCGCCGTCAGCCGGCCGCGCCGCAGGGCCTGGGCCAGCACCGCCGAACCGAACAGGGCGGTGGCGTGGGCCAGGGCGGCGAGGCCGAGGTCGTTCTCTTCCAGCGCCAGCGCCCTCGCCCGGTCGAGCGTCGCCTGCGGCTGGGCCCGGTGCAGCACGCCGGCGGCGCGGACCAGCTTCAGGCCCAGCTCCTCCTCCGCCCAGGCCAGCAGCGGGGTCCAGCGGACCTCCTGCTCGGCGACCAGGCCCGCCGGGTGTTCGGCGAAGTAGCAGATCAGGTCCGAGCCGGCGTAGCGCACGATTTCCTCGGCGACGTCCTCGCGAGCGCCGGCGACGCGGTCCAGGCCCGTGGCCGCCAGCCGCATGGCCGGCATGCGGCTGGTGTCGATCTCCTCGACCTGCGCCTCCCAGTCCTCGGCGATCAGCGCGGCCAGCGCGGCGGTCGGCAGGACGAGCTTCGTGCCCGCCGGGGTCTTGGGGGTGCGGCCGTCGAGCAGCACGGCATGGCCGCCATCCGCCTCACCGACGGTGACGGCCTTGTAGAAACGCTTGGGGCGCTGAACGCTGTCCCGACCTTCGATCACGCTTGAACTCCTAGCGCCGGCTGGACCGGCCGCCCTTCTTGGCGAAGGGCTCCGGGTCGGCCTCGTGCTCGTCGAAGCCGAAGCGCTGGAAGCCCTCCTTCATCTCCTTGCCGAGCGGAGCCTCGATGATCAGCATCCCCTGCGAGGGGTGCGGGATCACCAGCCGGCGGGCATGGAGCTGAAGCTGCAATCCGCCGCCGGACAGGGCCGCGCTCTTCTCGTCGCCGTACTTGGGGTCGCCGAGGATCGGGTGGCCGATGGCGAGCATGTGGGCGCGCAACTGGTGTGTGCGGCCGGTGTGCGGACGCAACGCCATCCACGAGACGCGCGGGCCGGCGCGGCTGATGGTGACGAACTCGGTCTCGGCGGTCTCGCCCTTGGGGTCCTTGGCGTCGACGGGCACGATCATCTCGCGATCGTTGATGCCCTTCTTGGCCAGCGGGATGTCGATGATCCCCTCGGTCGGGTGCGGGGTGCCGACGACCAGCGCCCAGTAGGTCTTCTGCGCCTTGCGGCGGGCGAAGGCGCCGGACAGCTTGGCGGCGGCGGCGGGCGTCTTGCCCAGCACCAGCACGCCGGAGGTGTCGCGGTCGAGGCGGTGGACCAGGCGTGGACGCTCCAGCCCCTCGCCCCAGGCCGACAGCAGCTTGTCGACGTGGTGGGTGGTCTTGGTGCCGCCCTGGACGGCGAGGCCGGCGGGCTTGTTGAGGACCAGCACCTCTTCGTCCTCGTAGAGCACCAGCGACTTGGCGAAGGAGGCGTCGCGGTCCGACAGCGCTTTCCTGGTGTCGCCGCCAGGCGTGGGCGCGTCGGGCAGCGGCGGCACGCGCACCTGCTGGCCGGCCTGCAGCCGGGTGTCGGCCTTGGCGCGGGAGCCGTCGACGCGGATCTGGCCGCTGCGGGCCAGTTTCTGGATCTGGATCTGGGTCAGGTGCGGCCAACGGCGGCGGAACCAGCGGTCCAGGCGCACGCCGTCCTCGCCGGCTTCGGCGGGATCGACGTACAGGGTCTTCACTTCGCGAGGGGTGGTCATAGGGGCGACAATTTCCGGGCCAGCATCAGGCCGGCGAACAGGGCGGCGACCGAGAGAGTCACCGAAAGGATGGAATAGCCGAAAGCCGAGGCCAGCGCGCGCCGCTCGATCATCAGGGCGACCTCCAGCGAGAAGGCGGAGAAGGTGGTGAAGCCGCCGAGGACGCCGACCCCGAGCAGCAGCCGCCAGCGTTCCTGGTCCGCGCCGCCCCGGGCCGCGAGCACGCCGATCAGCGCGCCCATCAGCAGTCCGCCGACGACGTTCACCGCCAGGGTGCCGTAAGGCCAGCCCGTGCCGAAGGCGCGTCCGGCCTGAACCCCGACCCAGTAGCGCGCCACGGCGCCGACGGCGCCTCCGGCGGCCACGAGAAGCAGTTTGTCCATGCGCCCTTATGCGACGACAGGTCGCCGGGCGCAAAGTCGCGACCGCAACGCCCCGTTAAGCTGCAGGCCCCACAATAAACAACCCTCTGTGTCCGCTTAGTCCCCCAGGCCATGAGCCAACCCGCTTCGCAACGCCTCAACGCCGCCGACGTCTCCGCCGTGCTCGACCGCTTCGGCGGGCACGACCTGCTGGCGCGTGGGGCGGTCAACGTCATCAGCCTTGCGGCGATCCGCGATCGGGCCGGCGACCGCTGGCCGCGCAAGCGCCCGGACGTCTGGGCCTATGTCGAGCGCCGGCTGGACGAACACCTGACCTTCCAGGACCTGGCCCAGCGGGTCGGCGAGACCGACTATCTGATCGCCATGACCAGCGAGGAAGGCGTGGCCGCCCAGGCCGTGGCCCTAAAGGTGCTGGAAGAGGTGCTGATGCACTTCCTGGGCGCCGCGGAGCCGCGCGACATGTCGGTGCGGGCGGTGACCGACATCAGCGGCGACGAGGTGTCCTGCGCCCCGCTCGATCCGCTGGCCATCCTCAAGAGCCGTCCGCTGGCGCATCCGCCGAAGGCGCCCGCCGCCCCCGCGCCGCGCCACACGGTCGATCCGATCGAGGAGCGGCGGCGCAACCCGTTCGTGTTCCGCACCGCCACCGGCCTGCCGCTGCGCATCGACTTCGCGGTCGAACAGATGGTCAGCCTGCGCCATCGCAAGACCGTCGCCCTGCGCATCGAGCCGACGGTCACTGAGACCCTCACCGGCCGGGTGATTCCGGCCCGCGCCTTCGCCCGGCTGTCGGATGCCGACCTGGCGACCATCGACCAGGCCATCCTCGATTACGCCGCCCTCTATCTGCCGCGCATCGACGAACCCGGTCAGCCGGTGCTGATCGTGCCGGTATCGTTCCGCACCATGGGCGCCAGCAAGGGCCGGCAGGCGCTGATGAGCGTCGGCGAGGCCTCGCCCGGCCGCATGAAGGCCAGCGTCATGGTCGAGCTCGTCGATGTCGATCGCGGCACGCCCGCCGGGCGCCTGACCGAGGTCGCAGGACTGCTCAAGACCATCTGCCGGGGCGTGTTCGCGCGCATCCAGCCCGGCCCCGGCGCCCTGCCCGCGCTCAAGGGCGCGCGGCTGATGGGGATCACGCTCGACGCGGGCGATCTGGTCGGCGACGAAAGCCGCCTCGCCGCCCAGATCATCGACTTCGGTCGTCAGGCGCGCGGCCTGGCTCCGGCCATCGCGGTCCAGGGCCTGCCCTCGGAAGTGCTGTTCGCGGTCGCCGAGACGGCCGGCCTGACCCACGCCGCCGTCAGGGCGCCGGCGCTTACGGTCGAACGACCGGCGGCGTAGAGGGCGCGCCCTGGCCGACGACGCGGACGATGTCGCGGGCGTCGTAGATGTTCTCGTCTCCAGGCTTGGGCCCCTTGCCGGCCAGCACCTCGAGCGTGCGGGCGTAGGACGGGCCGCCGGAGAGGTCGAAGCTGGTGCCGATGCCGACGCCGACCGAGGAGCCGCCGCCGCGCCAGCCGCGACCGCTGTAGCTTGAAGAACCGCCGCCGATCGAGAGCCGCGGGCCGCCGCCGGAGGGCGAGCCGTTCATGCTGTCCTGGCGGTCGAGCACGCGGAACCAGTCGTACCCATCGCGCAAGGCCACTTCCGCCGCCCGCAGCAGCGCGTAGTCGGCCACCTGGCTCAGCGGCGCGCCGGGGCCGCCAGTGAAGCTGACGCGGTATCGATTTGATTCGATACGATAATCCGAGAAGCCGACCCTAGCCTGTGGCCCGGCGGGGCCATAGACGGTCGGGGTGGTGGTGCAGGCGGCCAGAGCCAGGCTGGCGCAGGCGGCGATCAGTATGCGTTTCATGGGCCGTGACTCCTTCGGCCGTCCCTCGTGTGAGGGTTAAGCTGCGCCCGCGTCCTTGGTTCCCGCAAGCCCCAGGGCCGCGGCCAGGGTGGCCATGTCGTCGGGCATCGGCGCCTCGACCGTGGCGGTGTGGCCGTCCGGGTGCGGATAGCTCAGTTTCACCGCGTGCAGCATCAGCCGCGGAACCGCCTCCCCGCCCACGGCCAGCGCGCCGCCGTAGCGGACGTCGCCGACGATCGGCCGGCCCAGGCTGGCCATGTGGACGCGCAGTTGGTGCATACGGCCGGTCTCCGGCGACAGTTCCATCAGCGCCGCGTCGGACGTGCTGGCGAGGGTGCGGTAGCGGGTCTTGGCGGTCTCGGCGTCCGGATGCTCAGGGTCGCTGACGCGCATATAGGCCTCGCGGCCGATGCTCTCGCGGCGCAGCGCGGCCTCGATGGTCCCGCCCTTCGGCGACGGCGCGCCGGGGGCGACGATGGCCAGGTAGGTCTTGCGAAAACGCTTCGCGATCATGGCCTTGCCGAGGAAACTCGCGGCCGGCTTGGTGCGGGCGGTGAGGATGACGCCCGAGGTGTCGCGGTCCAGCCGATGCACCAGCCGAGGGCGATTGCCGCCCGCCGTGGCGAAGGCCCAAAGCAGCTCGTCCAGCGTGTTGGCGTTGATCCGCCCGCCTTGGCTGGACAGGCCCGGCGGCTTGTTCAGCGCGATGACGTGCGGGTCCTGATGGATGACCAGCGCGCGGGTGAAGGCGACCTCCTCCGGCGTGAGGACGATGGGCTTCTCGTGGGCCTTGAGCTTGCGGGGCGGACGGGGAGACATATCTAAATCCTCTCCCTCTTGGGAGAGGGGGACCATGCGAAGCATGGTGGAGCGGGAAGAACGGCAGTCGGCAGGGGCGGGCGCGAAAACGACGGGCGCAGGCGTGTCCCTCTCCACCAGCCTTCGGCTGGTTCCCCTCTCCCAAGAGGGAGAGGATCAACCATTCTTCCGCTCGCGCATCGCCGCCCAGCGGTCCAGGCGCTCCTTGACCTTGGCCTCGTGGCCCTGGGTCGTCGGCTTGTAGAACTGCCGCCGGTCCATCTCGTCGGGGAAGTAGTTCTGGCCGGAGAAGCCCTCGGCGGTGTCGGGGTCGTAGGCGTAGCCCTTGCCGTAGCCGAGGTCCTTCATCAGCCGGGTCGGGGCGTTGAGGATGTGGGCGGGCGGGCTCAGCGAGCCGGTCTCCTTGGCCGCGCGCCGGGCCTCCTTGTAGGCCTTGTAGACGGCCACCGACTTGGGCGCGCAGGCCATGTGCACACAGACCTGGGCCAGGGCCAGCTCGCCCTCGGGGCTGCCGAGGAAGTCGTAGGTATCCTTGGCCGCGTTGGCGAGGATCAGGCTCATCGGGTCGGCGGCGCCGATGTCCTCGGCCGCCATCCGCACCAGCCGCCGCGCGATGAACAGCGGGTCCTCGCCGCCGTCCAGCATCCGCGCCAGCCAATAGAGCGCCGCGTCCGGGTCGCTGCCGCGCACGGACTTATGCAGGGCGCTGATCAGGTTGTAGTGGCCCTCGCGGTCCTTGTCGTAGGCCGGGCTGCGCTTCTGAAGCACCTGGCCGAGATCGGCGGGGTTCAGCGGCCGGGGCGCGCCGATGGCGAACAGGGTCTCGGCCAGGGTCAGCAGATAGCGGCCGTCGCCGTCGGCCATGGCGATCATCGCCTCACGGGCGGCGTCGTCCAGCGGCAGCGGCGAGCCCTCGACCTCTTCGGCGCGGGATAGCAGCGCCTGCAGCGCCTCCTCGTCCAGCCGGCGCAGCACGTAGACCTGCGAACGCGACAGCAGGGCGCCGTTGAGCTCGAAACTGGGGTTCTCGGTCGTCGCCCCGACGAGGGTGACGATCCCCTCCTCCACGAACGGCAGGAAGCCGTCCTGCTGGGCGCGGTTGAAGCGGTGGATCTCGTCGACGAACAGCAGCGTCGACTGGCCGGCGGAGCGGCGCATCTTGGCCTGCTCGAACGCCTTCTTGAGGTCGGCGACGCCGGAGAAGACGGCGCTGATCTGCTGGTATTCGTAGCCCGCCGCCTTGGCCAGCAGGCGAGCGATGGTGGTCTTGCCGGTGCCGGGCGGGCCCCAGAGGATCATCGACGACAGCCGACCGCCCTCGACCATGCGCCGGATCGGGCCGGCCTCGCCGAGCAGATGCTCCTGGCCGACCACCTCCTCGAGGGTGCGGGGCCGCATGCGCTCGGCCAGGGGCGCGGGGGCGTGCGGAGTCAGGCCGGCGGCTTCGAACAGATCACTCATCGTGGGAGAGGTTTAGCACCGGCGGGGAGTCGGGGACATGCATCCCGCATTCCCGCCCCCTACCGCTTTACCAGCTCCAGTTCGCCGTTCGTCAGCCGGTATTCGAAGTAGAACCACTTCTTCTTGTCCGAGCCGATCTCGTTCTTGAAGGCGGTGATCAGGCGGTCGCCGTCGGTCTTCACATAGATGGCGCCGTCCACGGAGACGTTGGTCCCGCCTAGCGTCTCCACCGCCGCGGCGATGCGGTCGGCGCGGGCCTGGGTCCAGTCGGCCTTCTGGGCGGCGATGTCCTTGGTCAATCCATCCACCAACGCGCGGCTCTCGCGGGGACGGGTCGAGCGCTGCAGCTCCGTCGACAGCAGCACCGGCGAGTCGCCCCTGCCCTTGCGGCCCAGTCGGCCGAGCAGGTCCGGGCGCGGGTGCACATGGCCCTCCTCGTCGCCGGAGGAGATGATGAAGGCGGCCGGATCGACCGCTTCCAGGAACTCGTCGGTGACGTCGGAGGCGCCGTGGTGGCAGACCTTCATCGCCTCCGAGCGGAAGCGCAGCCGCGCCGTCGCCACCATCGCCGCCCGCCCTGCCGTGTCCTTGGGCCAGGCGGTCAGGCCGGCGTAGTGGGTGAGCAGAAACTTCTCCGCCGGCGTGTTCAGATCGCCGCCGAACAGCACCCTGAAGCCCTTGTAGGACAGGCGCAGGATGACCGAGTGGCCGTTCTTGGTCTTCCCCGGGTCGCCGAAGCGACGCAGCGAGCGGGCGCCGTTGGTGGTTTCCACCACCGGCCCCAGAACCTCGATCTCGTAGTCGCGCGGGTCCGACGGCGCGAAGCCGGGCATCCAGCTGCGGTCGAACTCCGGCTGTCCGTGGACCGTCGACAGCGGTTGGAAGTCGCCGACGACATTCTTGTCGATCGCCGTCTTGATGACCCCGGCGTAGTCGCGGCCGTTGGCGGAGCCGGCGAAGATCTGCCGCATCTGGGCGTCGGTCTCGACCAGGCCCTCGATGACGGAGCTGGGCCCGACCCGCCCGATCCGCTCCCAGTCCCCGCCCGTCGGGCGATCGACCAGGGTCGAGTGATACAGGTGGTCGAAGCTGATGGCGCCGCTCTCGAACACTCGCTTGAAGCCGTAGTAGTGGTCCTTGTCCGGGTGGGTGATGACCGCCGCGTGCAGCGCGATCTTCTTGTTGTAACCGCCGAAGCGGCCGCGCAGGAACTCGTCCATCTCCGGCCCCTCGCCGGCGTCGATGACGATGATCCGCTCGTTCTCGTCCCGCTCCGGCGTGATCAGCACGCAGCCGTCGCCCTGGCCGACATCGACGAACACGATCTCCAGCGGACGGCTGTCGGTAGTGTGCTCGCGGCGGATCTTCAGCTGCTGGCGCTTGGCCGGTTCGTTCGGCGACCAGACGATGTGGCGCCAGATCGGATCGGTGTCGGGCTTGCTGTCGTCGATCCAGAGCCAGTCGCCCCAGAGCACGTGGCGGACGTTGTCCCCGGCCTGGTCCACCAGGAACACCTCCGCGTAGTCGGCGGGCAGTGCGACGAACGCGTGCTGAAGCGCCATGGCCCCCTCCTCGCTGGCAAGACCTCACATTACAATGTTCGGTCGAGCCAAGGAAGCGGGGGCCGTGGAAGCTCTAGGCCCGGAACTGCGCCGAGATCAGCTTGCCGCCGCGCTCGACCGTCACCTGCCAGACGCGGACCTTGGCGTTCAGGGCAGTGGTCAGGTCGCCCATGGTGCGGATTTCGCGGCCGTTGATGCCGCGGACGATGTCGCCCGGACGCAGGCCGACGCGCTGGGCCGCGCCGCCGACCACCGCCGTGACGACGATGCCGCGGCCGCCGAACGGATCGACGCCAAGCCGGTCGGCGATCGCCGGCGACAGATTGGCCACCGTCGCGCCGGTCAGCGGGTTGGCGCCCTGGATCTGACGCTCCTCCGGCGCGGGGGTGGCGGCGGGCGCGTCGGCGCGGACGCTGACCGTGCGCTCGCGACCGTCGCGCAGCACCACCACCGGCGCGGTCTGGCCAGTGCGCAGGGCGCCGAACTGATAGGTCACGGCGCCCTCATCGTTGGTCGGCTGGCCGTTGATCGACAGGATGATGTCGCCCTGGACGATGCCGGCGCGCTGGGCCGGTCCGCCCGGCCAGACGTCGGCGACCAGGGCGCCGCGCGGCGCGGGCATGTCGAGGCTGCGGGCGATGTCGGCGGTGACGGTCTGGGTCTTGGCGCCGAGCCAGGGCCGGACCACCTCGTGGCCGCCGCCCAGCGCGGCCGAGACCACCTGGCGGACGGTCAGGGCGGGAATGGCGAAGCCGACGCCGGACGAAGTGCCCGAGCGCGACAGGATCGCGGTGTTCACCCCGACCAGATCGCCGTCCATGTCGACCAGCGGGCCGCCGGAGTTGCCCGGGTTGATGGCCGCGTCGGTCTGGATGAAGAAGCCGTAGTCGGTGATGCCGGTGCTGGCCCGGGCCGTGGCCGAGACAATGCCGTTGGTGACGGTCTGACCGACCCCGAACGGATTGCCGATGGCCAGCACGAGGTCGCCGACCTCCAGGCCTTCCTGGTCGTCGATGGCGATGACCGGCAGCTTCTCGGAGCCGACGTCGATCTTGAGCACCGCCAGGTCCGAGCGCGGATCGGCGACCAGCACCTTGGCCGCGAACTCGCGACGGTCGGCGAGCTGGACCATGATCTCGTCGGCGCCCTCGATGTTGTGGTTGTTGGTGACGATGACGCCGTCGGCGCGGACGATGGCGCCGGAGCCCAGCGACTGGGCGACCCGCTCACGCGGCACGCCGCCGCCGCTGAACATTTCCCAGAACGGATCGACGCGCTGGCGGACCACGCGCTTGCTGCTGACGTTGACCACCGCCGGCGCGGCGCGCTTCACCACCGGGGCGAAGGAGTTCTTCATCGCGGCGGCGCTGGTCGGGACGCTCTTGGGCGTCGGCGAGGGAAGGTTGGCCTGGGCGCGCGACTGCGAGGTCGGGTCGGAACAGGCAGCCAGCAGGGCCAGGGTCGGGATCAGCAGTTTCGCGGCGCGCATCGGGTCTTTCAGGTGGTTGTTGCCCTCCCAGATGTGAGGAAATTTCGGGCGTATTCAAGGCGGGACAAGGCCTAAGGCCGGCCCCGATTACACCCGAGACCGCCGATGACCGCCCGTCGCTTCATCGCAAGCCCCGTCGCTTCGTCTCGCCTCGGCTTCCGTAGCCGTCCCCTCGGCTTCATGCCGAGGGCCTGATCAGCCGAGGTTCTCAGTGTCGAAGATCGCCCCCCGCCCGAAGACGCCGGCCGTGCGCCGGGCATCCCTGCGCAGAACGCTGTACGCGAGCCTGCTGGCGTTCGGCGTCGCGGCGGGACCGTTCGTTTTACCCGCCCATCAAGCCCTGGCGAGAGATGCTCAACCTGTAAGACCAGTATTTCTGACGAAATTGCACAAAGTCAGCATCGGTATTGAAGAGATCAATTACCAAGGGCGCGTGTATGGAAAGTACGAGGTATTCATTACCGCTCAGGTCAAGAATTCTAGCGACAAGAAAATCAGAATAACCAACGACACATTTATTACTAATGTTTCAAATGGAGCCGGTATATTCCAGCCGGATCAGCAAGTCTGGCAGCAGAGACTGAGCAACGGCGATTATCGCTATAAGCTTTATCTGGACATAGAGCCCGGAGCCAGCGCGTCGATTCAGTTCCGCTACGGCGTTCTTGACACCGAACCCTGGCGGCCGCTCGTATGGACCGTTCGCGAACGATGGCCCGCCATGGCGGCGCCGAATGCGCCCTATCTCCAGAAGGCCGAAGCAAAGATCCAGGCGCCGGCCTACGTCTCGCCGCGGCCACCAGCGCCGCCGCCCCTGCCGACCCCGCTCCCGGAGGCCAGTCTTGTCGCACCACCGATGAGGAAGGTCCCGAACAGCCTGCCCGGGTCCGAAAAGTTCACGGATCTTGGGCCTTGGCGCGTTCGGGTCGATGCGGTCGCCTACGGGAAATCGGGAGCGTCCAAGCTCGTCCCGACCGGCGTATACCTGACGGTGCAGAACAAGGTCGCCGGCGCCCTGGAGCTGCGCAAGGAATGGATCACGGCCAGACTTGCCGACGCTAGCTACAGCAGCCTCTCTCCCTCCAAGCCCGCGGACGCCATTACGCAGGCGGGCTCCGTTTCCCGAGAGGTCGCCGTGCGCAGCGGCGACTCCGTGGAGGTCGATCTCTCGCTGCAAGCCGAGACGGCGGAAGCGCTGGCGAAAGCTCGCGCGGTCACGGTCGTGATCAACGAGCCGGGCCGCCCGGTCCAGGTCGGTCAACTGCCCATACCGCCCCTTGTCAGCGTGCCGCCGCCGACGACGACGCCGCCGCCGAAACTGTACCCGCCGCCGCCACGCCCGTTGCCCACCGCCGACCATCAGGCCCCGACGTCCCTTGAGCTCCAGAATTTCGGCCCCTGGCGCGTTCGCTTCGACTCGATGATCTATGCGCGAGCCGACACCGATCCAAAGGGGCCGACGGGGCTCAACATCACCCTGCAGAATACGTTCACGACCCCGCTCAAGCTGCGCGCCGATGGCTTCCGGTCGGCGCTGATGGACATTGGCGGGACTTCCAGGAACAACAAGGACAAGGCCGAGTACGTCTCCACGCCCAACGGCGAATGGGTACAGGAAATCACCGTACAGCCCGGCGGGGTCGCGGAAGTCTATTTCCTGCACGGCCTTCCGGACCGGAAGGCGCAGGAGAACGTGGCGCTCTGGGATCTCGCCTATGTCGGCCAGGGATCCGAGCCTCTGGTCCTGACCTTCCACACGCCCCGCGCGCCGAGAGGCGAAACGATCCCCGCGCCGACTCCGCAGCCCCAGCCGGAGCCGGAACCCACGCCGCCGCCATCGTCCCCAAATCAGCTGCCGACCCCGCAGATGCGGAAAATACCGGGCGGCATTCCAGGCACGACGGACAGGTTCAAGCCCTTTGGACCCTGGCGCATACGTGTGGACTCGGTGGTCTACGGCCTCTCATCCAAGCCCCGATCTGGGCAGACGAACGTCTATCTGACGATACAGAACACCCTCTCGGAGCCTCAGTCGCTCACCGCGGACGCCTTCGTCTCGGACGTCCTCAGCAGCGGAACCGCCAGCCTGTCGGAACTGCGCGGCGCGACAATCACCCACCCAGGCGGTGGGCCGCAGACGACAATGACTGTTCAGGCGGGGGCGGTGGCTGAAATCCTGCTATCGCACGATCTCCTTAACCGCATGGCTCAAGCCAACACCGGTTACCTGTTGCTGGCGCTCAAAGAGCCCGGTCAGGCGGAACAGAGCGTCATTCTGGAAATGCCGCGCTTCGCCGCCGAGCCGCCGACCAAGGGCCCAAGAAAGACGGACGAGTCTCCGGCTCCCCCCATGCCGGACGGCGCCGGCCAGCTGTCGACGCCACCGCGCCGGCCCTTGCCCAACGCCGATCATCAGGTCGGCTCCATGACCCCCGAGTTCACGGATGTCGGCCCCTGGCGGGCCCGCTTCGACTCGATGATCTATGCCCGCTCGGCCACGGATCCCAAGGGCCCTACGGGTCTCAACATGACCCTGCAAAACACGCGATCGACGCCGCTGAAGCTGCGCGCCGACGAGTTCCGCTCGACCCTGAGCGGCCCGGGCGGCGTCTCTCACGGCAAGGACAAGGCCGAGTACGTCTCCACTCCGAACGGCGCCTGGGTCCAGGAGATGACCGTGCCCCCCGGCGGCATCGCGGAGATCTACTTCCTGCACGGCCTTCCGGACCGGAAGACGCAGGAAGGCGTGACCGGATGGACTCTCGCCTACGCCGGCGCGAGCGGAGAGCGTGGGGCCCTGAATTTCCAGACGCCCCGCGCGCCGGGGGCCGAACCCGCCAGGCCCACGCCGACGCCCGCGCCGATGCCGTCGGCGCAGGAGCTGGCCGCGCTGTCGGGAACCTTCACGACCTCGCGGCAGACCACGTTGACGCTGGCGGCCGACAGCCGCGGATTCAACGGGAGTGGCCGCAAGATAGACAGCCGTGGCGACGTCCAGCGGGAGAACTTCGTCCTGGCGCCAACCACCGACGGCGCTTTCACAGGTAATTTCAGGGACTTCGGGACTGGCGAGAGCGGCGTCGTGACGCTGCGCTTCGCCCCCGACAAGCAGAGCTTCACGGGCACGCTGGACCTGTCCTCCAACCCCCTCGCCCCGGCGACCTACGACGGCCGTCGCGAGGTCAAGGAGACTCCGAAGCCCACGCCGCCGCCGACCGAGGGCGTCGGCGACTTCCAGAAGACCGCCTTCCTGGACATGAAGGTCGACCGGATCGCGCGCACGTCCGACGGTCGTGTCGAGGTCAATCTCACCGCCCGCAACAGCGGCGATGGCCGCAAGGGCGTGCAGTACGACCCGCAACGCTACGCCCTGATCGACTCCGAGGGGCAGGAGCATCCCAGCGACGGCAACTACTACGGCGCCTCGGCGGCGGAGTTCCTGAACAACACCGTCTGGCTGGAAGCCCAGCAGGAGGCGAAGGTCACCTTCGTGTTCCGAAACGTTCCGGAAAGCGTCGCGCCGCGGCGGCTGATCCTGCGGGAAAGGGGCTCCGAGACCGCCGCCTTCGAGCTCGCACGGTAGGCGGACAGCGGCGCTCCCCGGTTCGGTTTAGACGCCGGCCGGGTCGGCCTTCGCGGGGCGGGCGATGCCGAGGCTGATGACGAAGGCCAGCGCCAGCAGTCCGCCGGCCACGAAGATCGCCAGGCCCGGCACGTGGAAAGCCTCGTGCCGGATCGACCAGGCGAAGATCAGGCCGAACATCAGCGGCCCGAGGATCGAGCAGATGCCCTGGATGCTCTGGTTGGCGCCTTGTAGCTGCCCCTGCTCGCGCGGCTGCACCCGGCGGCTCATCAGCCCCATCAGTCCGGGCATCATCAGGCCCATCAGCGCGAACAGCGGCATCCCGGCCAGATACCAGAGCGTGGTCGGGGCGAAGCCGTACCAGGCGAAGCCGAGGGCCCCGAACAGGGCGCCGGTCAGCAGCGCGCCGCGCTCGCCGATCCGCTTCACAACCGGCCCGACCAGGAAGATCGAGACAACGATGCCGAGCGCCCCGGTGACGCCCATGGTCAGGCCCATGAAGCCGGTGCTCCAGCCGTAGCGATAGCCGGTGTAGAGGACGAAGATGCTGGGCAGGACCATGTGGGCCAGCTGGAACAGGAACAGCACCGTCGCCAGGCTGACGAGATCGCGGTGCGAGCGCAGCAGCTGGAGCGAGCCGATCGGGTTCGCCTTGGTCCAGTCGAAGCGGGCCGCTCGCTTCTCCGGCGGCAGCGACTCCGGCAGCACAAACAGGCCGTAGAGGAAGTTGACCAGGGTCAGGCCGGCGGCGACGAAGAACGGCAGACGCAGGTCGATCTCGCCCAGCGCCCCGCCGATCACCGGCCCGATCAGGAAGCCGAAGCTGAACGCCGAACCCATCCAGCCGAACACCTTGGCCCGCTGCTCCGGCGGGGTGATGTCGGCGACATAGGCGTTGGCGGTCGAGAAGCTGGCGGCGGTCATGCCGTTGAAGATACGGCCGGCCAGCAGCCACATCAGGCTGGGCGCCAGGGCCATGAACAGGAAATCGATACCCAGCCCGAACAGCGACAGCAGCAACACCGGCCGGCGGCCGTAGCGGTCCGACAGCATCCCCAGGATCGGGCCGATGACGAACTGCATCGCTCCCCAGGTGACCATGAACACCACGTTCCACTCGGACGCCGCGGCGGTGTCGCCACCGGTGAACTGCTTGATCAGGTTGGGCAGGATCGGGATCATGATCCCGAACGAGACGCTGTTCATCACCGCCAGGGCGAAGACGAAGCCGAAGGCGGCGCGGCGGCCGCCCGGAGCCGGAGGGGCCTGTTGATCCGTCATGCGCCCTCCCCGGCGATGAGTTTTTTCGGCGCGACGCCGCGCCATGCCAGCCTGATGAGATCGGCCAGCTTGGCCTCGTCCATGCGCCCGATATCGAGCTGCGTCCAGCCGCCCTTGTCCCAGTTTCCCAGCGACACGATGGCGCTCGCGTCGGTCTGTTGAAGCGACTCCTTCACCAGCACGGGCAGCTTGAGAACGATCAGCTCACGCCCGTCCTTCGACGGCGGCAGAGTGACGAAGATCTTGCCCCGCACGCGGAAGGAGGCGCGGTCGAAGTGCGGGTGTTCCTCCGCTTCGGCGAGGCTGAGGGCGATGGTGCGGACGGTGGCTTGGGTCATCTCATTGCGTCCTTCGAGACGCAGCTTCGCCGCTCCTCAGGATGACTAGCTCTGAATTCGTCATGGTGAGGAGCGAGCCTCAAGCGAGCGTCTCGAACCACGCAACGCATCACACCCGCTCTCCCAACCGCCCGAGCAGCACCCGCCACCACTCGCCGTGCCGCTGCAGGAACACCGCGTCCGGGAAACCGTGCTTGGCGACATGGGCCTGTGGGACGCTGTCCCAGCCGGCGTGACTGACGGTGATGCGAGTCTCCGCCTCGCCGACGGGCTCGAAGGTGATCTCGACGTGGGTGGTCATGTCCGGCGTGAAGCCCGCCTGCCGCCAGCCGAAGGCGAGGCGCACGCCGGGCTCCCAGGCGGTGACGCGGCCGATCTCGAAGACCTTGCCGTTCTCAAGCGTCTCGACCAGCCGCTCCTGACCGTCGAAGGACAGGAGGCCGGGCGAGCGCGGCGTGAACGGGAACAGGCCGTTGGGCGTCCACCACTGGCCGATCTCGGCCGTGAAGGCCTCGAAGGCGCGGGCGGGCGAGGCCTTCACCCGCAGCGCTACGACCACGCGGCTAGCCATCGAGCTTCTCCACATGAGCCTTGAACGCCAGCAACTGGGCGGACCACATCCGCTCGGTCTCTTCCAGCCAGCGCAGCAGATGGACCATCGGTTCGGGCCTCAGCTGATAGACGCGCACGCGGGCGTCAAACTCAGGACTGGTCTCCTCGACCAGGCCCGACCGACGCAGGGTGCGCAGGTGGCGGCTCATCGCCGGCGGGGTCAGGCCGGCGGCCTCGGCCAGTTCCCCCGCGCGGTACGGTCGCTGGCGCAGCAGCTCGACCACCCGCCGCCGGTTCGGATCGGCGAGCGCGGCGAGGGTCTCGTCCAGCAGGGCCGGCGCGGCGCTCATTCCTTGTAGACGGTCGTGGTGAGGCCCATGTCCTTGGCGTTCCACTGGTCCGGCGTCAGCACCTCGACGGTCTGGGCCACGGTCCAGATGTGCCCCTCGGGATCTTTGCAGCGGTAGGTGCGGTCGCCGTAGAACTGAGTCTCGGGCTCGACGATGATCAGCGCCCCGGCCTTGCGGGCGTGCTCGCAGTGGTCGTCGACCGTGCCCTGCCCCGCCGGGATCTGGATGTGCACGGTCTGGGTCATCTGGCCGCCGATCGAGGCCGGACTCCTGTGCTCGGCGGTCCATTCGTTGCCGACCATGACCAGGCTGTCGCCCCAGCTCATCTGTGAATGGGCGAGGTTGCCGTCAGCGTCCTCGATCAGCAGCGTCAGCTCGAATCCGAACGCGGCCTCGAGGAACTTCAGGGCGGCCTTGGGATCCTTGTAGACGACGGCGGAGCTGAGGGCGGGGTGCGCGGGCATTGGCGGCCTCCATTGCGTTATGGCGCAATATTTAACGCATATCGAAATCATATCGTCAACCGGCGATCCGCGAAGGTCGACGACGTCGGGGTTTGCGTGAACTCTTCGTCACGCAGGCGTTGGCCGCTTGGCGGACTCAGCGGCCCGGCCCATAGTCGATGTGGTCGACGCAATGAACGGGGCGGGACAGCCGGATGACGCAATGAGTTTCGCGCTCGAGGCCGTTTCGGTCAGCAAGAGCTTCGGCGACGTGAAGGCGCTGGACAGCCTGTCGCTGACCGCGCCGCGCGGTGGCATCTATGGCGTCCTGGGGCCCAACGGGGCCGGCAAAAGCACGCTGTTCCGCATCGTGCTGGGCCTGGTCCGGCCGACCGCCGGCGAGACCCGGCTGCTCGACGCCCCGGCCGGCGACATCAAGGCGCTGCGGCGGATCGGGGCGGTGATCGAGACCCCGCGCTTCCTGCCCTGGCTGACCGCCCGCGACACCCTGAGGATGCTGGCCCGCGCCTCGGGCGAGGGCAAACCCGAGATCGACCGCTGGCTGGACCGCGTCGGCCTGACCGAGGCCGCCGACCGCAAGGTGCACGGCTTCTCGGTCGGCATGAAGCAGCGGCTGGCCCTCGCCGCCGCCCTGATCACCCGGCCCGAACTGCTGATCCTCGACGAGCCGACCAGCGGCATGGATCCGGCCGGGATCCTCGAAATGCGCACCCTGATGCGCGAGCTGGCCGACCGCGACGGCGTGACCATCATCCTCGCCAGCCACCAGCTCGACGAGGTGCAGCGGGTCTGCGACCGCGTCGCCATCCTCGACCGCGGCAAGCTGGTCGGCGAAGGCCGCGTGGATGCGCTGACGGCCGTGCACGAGCGCCTGCGCCTGCTGGCGACGCCCACGGCCAAAGTGCTGCAGGTTCTGGGCGAGCGCGGCGTGGCCGATGGCGACGACGCCGTGCTGGCCGCCATTCCCCGCGTCGAGGCGCCGGCCCTGATCCGCGCCCTCGCCGCCGACGGGATCGAGATCACCGAAGCCCGCTGGATCGGCGGCGACCTGGAGCAGGTCTTCCTCAGCCTGACGGGAGAAGCCGATGCTGGCTGACGCCTTCGCCGCCGAACGCCTGCGGCTCTCGCGCGCCTGGGGCGTGCTGTTCTGGAGCGTGCTGTTCGCGCCCATCGTCTCGATCGTCATCGGCCTGGGCGGCGCCGCCATCACCCGCGGCGCCGTGAGCAAGATGGGCGAGGAGCTGGCGCTGCGCGCCATGCCGCCGATCGACTTTGGGCGCACCATGATCGACGCCATGGCCGCCTCGGACCTGATCCCGGTCCAGTTCCTGTTCATGATCGGGGCAGCCGCCATCTTCGCCGGCGACTATCGCTGGGAGACCTGGCGGCTGCTGACGCCGCGCAACACCCGGCCCAACCTGATCCTCGGCAAGCTGGCGACCTTTGCTCTGGTCGCCGCCGCCGGCCTGTTGCTGCTGGCGCTGGGCGGCCTGGTCTCGGCGCTGCTGAACCTCGTCATCACCGGCCTGCCCGCTCGCGCCAGCCACGACTTCGGCCAGTTCGCGACCCAGTTCGCCGGCGGGTTCATCACCTCCTGGCTGGAGCTGATCGCCATCGCCGCCGTCTCGGCCTGCATCGCCATCGCCAGCCGCAACGGCGTCGCCGCGATCCTGGCGCCGGTGGCGGTGTGGCTGGTGCAGCTGCCGGTCATCCAGAAGGTGGCGGGCGGCCCCGGCGAAACGCCGCTCTACTGGCTGGCCGCCCTGCCCGCCCTTTGCGCCGACACCCTGCGGATGGCGATGCGCGTCGGTTCCGGCGAACGACCGCCGGAGACGCCGTTCGCGTTGCTGTTCCTGCTCGGCTGGATCATCGGCCTGACCGCCCTCGCCGTGTGGCTGTTCAAGCGCCAGGACCTCACGCGGGAGTAGAGCGATGGCTGGATTGCACGCGCGTGACGTGCTAGGCTGTCGCCATGGCTGAAAAGGATATCCCCGGCGTCGCGGAAGACTCCGCCGACTTCTCGATCTTCGACGAGATCGACGAGGAAGAGGAAGAGCGCGCGATCGAGGAGGCCGAGGCGGACATCGCCGCCGGCAGAGTGGTCAGCCATCAAGCCGTGATGCGGTGGGTCCGGTCCTGGGGCACGGAGAACGAGCTCCCGCCGCCCGAATGCGGAGAGTAGTCTGGGCCAAGGCCGCTGTGCGGGATCTAGGCCGAATACGCGCCCTCATCGCCGTTTCAAATCCTTCGGCGGCTGCGCGAATGGTCGAGAGACTGGAGGCTGCGGCGGAGGGCCTCACCGAGTTTCCTGACCGTGGCCAGAAGATGAGAGGCGCCCTGAGACGGCTAACAAGTGTCCGCCCCTACCTCATCATCTACCGCGTCGATGAGACCGTGGTGGACGTCATGCATATCCGGCATAGCGCGCGCCGGCCAGCTTGACGGACGCACCCAAAGCAAAAGGCCCCGGATCGCTCCGGGGCCTTTCGTATGTCTGTGGCTGAGCTGCCGACTATTCGTCGTCGCCGCCGGCGTAGGCCTGGACCGGACCGGAGTCCTTGCCCTTTTCCGACGGGTCGCGGTCGACGAACTCGATCACGGCCATCGGGGCGTTGTCGCCGTGACGGAAGCCGGCCTTGAGGACGCGGATGTAGCCGCCGTTACGTTCCTTGTAGCGCGGGCCGAGCACGGCGAAGAGCTTGCCGACCTGCTCGATGTCGCGGACCTGGCTGATCGCCTGGCGACGCGCATGCAGATCGCCGCGCTTGCCCAGGGTGATCAGCTTCTCGACGATCGGACGCAGTTCCTTCGCCTTGGGAAGGGTGGTGACGATCTGCTCGTGCTTGATCAGCGACGCCGACATGTTCGCGAACATGGCGATGCGGTGGCTGGTCGTACGGCCCAGTTTACGGTGTGCTTTACCGTGACGCATTGAAGTCTCTCCTGGGCCTTGGCCCGCAGATGGCGCGATAAACGCCTGTTGTCACCACTCCCGGCCATGCCCCGCCGGGTTCAGAACGAATGCGCCGGACCCTCCCCCGCTATTGCGGGTTCACCGGGTCCCGGACCGGCCCAAGGGTCGATCCGGGGATAAGCGCGATAGGCGTGCTAGATCTGGTCTTCGAACTTCTTGGCCAGATCGTCGATGTTTTCCGGCGGCCAGTTGGGCACGTCCATGCCGAGATGCAGGTTCATGCCCGCGAGCACTTCCTTGATCTCGTTCAGCGACTTGCGGCCGAAGTTCGGGGTGCGGAGCATCTCGGCTTCGGTCTTCTGGATCAGGTCGCCGATGTAGACGATGTTGTCGTTCTTCAGGCAGTTGGCCGAGCGGACCGACAGTTCCAGTTCGTCGACCTTCTTCAGCAGCGCCGGGTTGAACGGCAGCTCCGGCTTCGCTTCGCCGTCGGCCTTGGCCTTGGGCTCTTCGAAGGTGATGAAGATCTGCAGTTGGTCCTGCAGGATGCGGGCGGCATAGGCCACCGCGTCCACCGGGCCGACAGCGCCGTTGGTTTCGACTTCGATGACCAGCTTGTCGTAGTCCAGCGACTGGCCCTGACGGGTCGGCTCGACGCGATAGGCGACGCGCTTGACCGGCGAATACAGGGCGTCGACGGCGATCAGGCCGATCGGGGCGTCTTCCGGACGGTTCTTGTCGGCCGGAACGTAGCCCTTGCCGTTGTTGACCGTGAACTCCATGCGCACTTCCGCGCCGTCGTCCAGGGTGCAGAGCACGTGGTCGCCGTTGAGGATCTCGATGTCCGAGGGGACTTCGATCTGGCTGGCGGTGACGGCGCCCGGGCCCTTGGCGCGCAGGGTCATGCGCTTGGGGCCTTCGGAGTGCATCCGCAGCGCCAGCTGCTTGATGTTCAGAACGATGTCGACGACGTCTTCGCGAACGCCCTCGAGGGAGGAGAATTCATGCACGACGCCGTCGATCTGAACGGCGGTGACGGCGGCCCCTTGCAGGGAGGAGAGGAGAACACGCCGAAGCGCGTTGCCGAGCGTCACGCCAAAGCCGCGCTCCAGAGGTTCGGCGACGATGCGGGCCTTGCGGCTGGCGTCGGCGCCGGTCTCGATCAGCGGCTTTTCCGGGCGGATCAGCTCGTTCCAGTTTCTTTCGATCACGGGCGGGTGTCCTTGGAACGCGGGTTCGCCGGCCGCGAAACGCACGGCCGGCGACGGGGAAGTCGAATTGTCGAACTCAGACGCGCCGGCGTTTCGGCGGCCGGCAGCCGTTGTGCGGGATCGGAGTGACGTCGCGGATGGTGGTGATCGTCATGCCGGCGGCCTGCAGCGCGCGCAGGGCCGATTCACGGCCCGAACCCGGACCCGAGACGTTCACTTCCAGAGTCTTCACACCGTGCTCGGCGGCCTTCTTGCCCGCGTCTTCCGCGGCCATCTGCGCGGCGTACGGGGTCGACTTGCGCGAGCCCTTGAAGCCCATCATGCCGGCGCTGGACCAGGAGATGGTGTTCCCCTGGGCGTCGGTGATGGTGATCATGGTGTTGTTGAACGAGGCGTTCACATGCGCCACGCCCGAGGTGATGTTCTTGCGTTCGCGCTTTTTGACGCGAGCCGGTTCCTTGGCCATCGGAGGCTCTCTCTTACTTCTTCTTGCCGGCGATCGGCTTGGCCGGGCCCTTGCGGGTGCGGGCGTTGGTGTGGGTGCGCTGACCGCGGACCGGCAGGCCCTTGCGGTGACGCAGGCCGCGGTAGCAGGCCAGGTCCATCAGACGCTTGATGTTGACCGAGGTCTCACGGCGCAGGTCGCCCTCGACCGTGAAGTCCTTGTCGATGGCTTCGCGGATCTGGAGGACTTCGGCGTCCGTCAGCTGGTTCACCCGACGGGCGTCCTCGATGCCGACCTTGCCCACGATGTCCTTGGCGGACTTCGGGCCGATGCCGTGGATGTACTGGAGCGCGATGACGACGCGCTTGTTCGTCGGGATGTTGACGCCTGCGATACGGGCCAAGTCTAATTCTCTCTACCTGCCGCGCCTCACGGGCGCATGCGCATAACCAAACGCGACACGCGCACCGGCCCTAAAAGCTTGCACTTCGGGGCCGACGCGGGAGTCGCGCCTTTCGCGGAAGCGCACCGTTATAGGGATCGTTGCGCTTCCGTCAATGGCGGATTGGACCTTTTAGAGTCCAATCCAGATTAGGCTTCGACCGTCTCCAGTGACGCCCGAATAGCGGCGGAGACGTCGTCGGGCGAACCCATGCCGTCTACCGCTCGAAGTTTCCCCTGCCCTTCGTAGTAAGGCAGCAGCGGGGCCGTCTGGGCATTGTAGGCCCCCAGACGGGTCTTGAAGGTCTCCGGATTGTCGTCCGGACGTCCCTGTTCCTCGAACCGGCCGGTGACCCGCTTCAGCAGGGCGCCGTCGTCGACGAGCAGGCGGACGACCGAATCGATCCGGGCGCCGCGGCCGGCCAGCATGGCGTCGAGCGCCTCGGCCTGGGCCACGGTGCGCGGGAAGCCGTCGAAGATGGCGCCGCCGGCGGCTTCCGTCTCGGGAAGGCGTTCCTCGATCAGGGCGATGACGATCTCGTCCGAGACCAGGTCGCCCCGGGCCAGCACGTCCTTCACCCGCTCACCGAGCTCGGAACCCGAGGCGATGGCCGCCCGAAGCATGTCGCCGGTCGAGAGCTGGACCATGCCGCGCTCGTCGACCAGACGCTTGGCCTGGGTGCCCTTCCCGCTTCCCGGCGGGCCGAACAGGATCAGGTTCATACCACTCTCCCCTCGTCCCGCTCTTCCGGCGGGCCGTAATCCGACCTTGAACTAGCGACGACCGCCGCGCAGCTTCGACTTCTTGATCAGCCCTTCGTACTGGTGCGCCAGCAGGTGGGACTGGATCTGCGCCACGGTGTCCATGGTCACCGACACCACGATCAGGATCGAGGTGCCGCCCAGGGCGCGAGCCCCGGCCGGCGCGTTCATGAACGTGACGAGCATTTCCGGCAACAGGCAGACCGCGGTGATGTAGGCGGCGCCGATCACGGTCAGGCGGGTCAGGACGAAGTCCAGATACTCCGCCGTCCGCTTGCCCGGACGGATGCCCGGCAGGAAGCCGCCGTACTTGCGCAGGTTCTCCGCCGTCTCCTCGGGATTGAACACGATGGAGGTGTAGAAGAAGCAGAAGAAGATGATCAGCGCGCCGTAGAAGACCATGAACATGGGCTGGCCATGCTGCAGCTGGCCGACCACGCCGGGCATCCACTGCAGCCAGCCGGGAAGATCCGCGGTGGCCAGGAAGCCCATCACCGTCGCCGGCAGGAGCAGCAGGGACGAGGCGAAGATCGGCGGGATCACGCCCGCGGTGTTGATCTTCAGCGGCAGGAACGAGGACTCGCCGCCGACGATGCGGTTGCCCTGCTGACGCTTGGGATACTGCACCAGCAGCCGGCGTTGCGAGCGTTCCATGAACACGATGGCCAGGATGACCAGAACGGCCAGGCCGAGCATGGCGAACAGCACCCAAGCCTGGATCGATCCGACCTGCGCCTGCTGGAACAGTTGCCAGACACTGCGCGGCAGAACCGCGACGATGCCGGCGAAGATGATCAGGCTGATGCCGTTGCCGACGCCGCGGCTGGTGATCTGCTCACCGAGCCACATCAGGAACAGCGTGCCGCCGGTCAGGGTGACGATGGTCGAGATCAGGAAGAACGGCCCCGGCTCGACGACCAGGCCCGGGCTGCTCTGCAGGCCGAAGGCGATGCCGGCCGACTGGAACAGGGCCAGCACGACGGTCAGGTAGCGGGTGTACTGGTTGAGCTGCTTGCGCCCCGCCTCCCCGCCTTCCTTCTTCAGCTTCTCCCAAGGGGGATAAACCGTCTGAAGAAGCTGAACGATGATCGAGGCCGAGATGTACGGCATCACGTTCAGCGCGAAGATGGCCATCCGCTCGACGGCGCCGCCCGAGAACATGTTGAACATGCCCAGGATGCCCTGGCTCTGGCCCTGGAAGGCCTGAGCGAACGCGACGGGGTCGATGCCGGGGATCGGGAGATAGGTCCCCAGGCGATAGATGACCATGGCGATCAGGGTGAACCCGATACGCTTGTGCAGCTCCGTCGCCTTTTGGAAGGCGCCGAAGTTGAGATTGGCGGCTAGCTGCTCGGCGGCCGAAGCCATTGAAGTCCCCGCGACTCTTTAATGAGCGTCACAAATAGGGAGGCCGCCGGGCGTTGTCACCCGGCGGCTCCTCGATGTGCGGATTAGGCTTCCGCTTCGGCCTTGACCGGGCGGGTGACGGTCAGCTTGCCGCCGACCTTCTCGATGGCCGCCTTGGCGGCTTCCGAGGCGCGGTAGACGGTGATCTCGATCTTCGAGGTCAGCTCGCCCTTGCCGAGCAGGCTGACGCCGTCCTTCTTGCGACGGATGACGCCGGCCTTGAGCAGCGCTTCGGCGTCGATGGCCTTCTTCGCGTCGAGCTTGCCGGCGGCGATCGCCTGCTCGAGACGCCAGAAGTTCACTTCGACCAGCTGCTTGGCGAACGGGTTGTTGAAGCCGCGCTTGGGCATGCGCATGTGCAGCGGCATCTGGCCGCCTTCGAAGCCGCCGATGGCGACGCCCGAGCGCGCCTTCTGGCCCTTCACACCGCGACCGGCGGTCTTGCCCTTGCCCGAACCCGGGCCGCGGCCGACGCGCATGCGGTTCTTGGTGGAGCCCTCTTGGGGCGCGAGTTCGTTCAGTTTCGTCATGATGCCTCTCCTTGGAGATCTGGCGCCGGGGCGAAACCCCGACTCGGCTGATGTTCGGTTCCGGCTGACGCCGAAGGTCTCAGAACGCTCAAATCCAGCCCGATTGCTCGGGCTGGACCTGACCCGGCTTTCGCCAGGATGAGCGGGTATAGAGTGTTTAGTCGACCACTTCCACCATGTGGGCGACCTTGGCGATCATCCCACGGACGGAGGGGGTGTCCTCGAGCACGCGGGTACGACCCACGCGGTTGAGGCCCAGGCCCTGCAAGGTGGCGCGCTGATCGGCCTTGCGGCGGATCGGGCTCGCCGTCTGGCGGACGGTGACGGTTTTCTTGTCGGCCATGGTGACTTAGCCCTCGATCGCGTCCGGCGCCGAAGCGCCGTCGGTCCGGCGTCCCAGGAGATCGCTGACCTTCTTGCCGCGCTTGGCGGCGATCTGGCGGGGCGAGCTCTGGGCCTTGAGCGCCTCGAACGTGGCGCGGACCATGTTGTAGGGGTTCGAAGAGCCGTTCGACTTGCCGACGACGTCCTGGACGCCGAGGGTTTCGAGGACGGCGCGCATCGGACCGCCGGCGATGACGCCGGTGCCCGGAGGCGCCGCGCGGACCATCACCTTGCCGGCGCCCCAACGGCCATTGCCGTCGTGGTGCAGCGTGCGGGATTCGCGAAGCGGAACGCGGATCATCGACTTCTTGGCTTCTTCGGTCGCCTTGCGGATGGCTTCCGGCACTTCACGCGCCTTGCCATGACCGTAGCCGACGCGGCCCTTCTGGTCGCCGACGACCATCAGAGCGGCGAAGCTGAAGCGACGGCCGCCCTTCACGGTGGCGGCGACGCGGTTGATGTGGACCAGCTTCTCGACGATGTCCGAATCCGGACCGTCGGCCTGCGGGCCATTGCGGTTGTTGCGGTTGTCGCGGCGATCGCCGCCACCACCACCACTGCGGGGTTCACGAGCCATTCTCTGATCCCTTAGAAGTTCAGGCCGGCTTCGCGCGCGGCGTCAGCCAACGCCTTCACCCGGCCGTGATAGATGTAACCGCCGCGATCGAAGACGACGTCCTTGACGCCCTTTTCGATCGCCCGTTCGGCGACGAGCTTGCCCACCAGGGCGGCGGCGTCCTTGTCGGCGCCCTTGGCCTTCTTCTCGCCTTCCAGGGTGGAGGCGGCGGCCAGGGTGACTCCATTCACGTCGTCGATGATCTGGGCATAGATGTTCTTGCTCGAGCGGAAGACCGACAGACGCGGACGACCGTTCGAGAGCGCCTTCAGGCGCGTGCGCGTGCGCTGAGCGCGGCGCAGTTGGGTTTCGCGAGGAGAAAGCGCCATGACTACTTCTTCTTGCCTTCCTTGCGACGGACCTTTTCGCCGGCATACCGGACGCCCTTGCCCTTGTAGGGCTCCGGCGGACGGATGCGACGGATCTTGGCCGCGGTTTCACCGACCAGCTGCTTGTCGATGCCGGCGATCTTGACTTCGGTCTGCTTCGGCACGGCGAAGGTCACGCCGGCCGGAGCCGGGATGTCCACGTCGTGGCTGAAGCCGAGCTGCATCGAAAGGGCGGTGCCCTTCAGAGCGGCGCGGTAACCGACGCCGACCAGCTCGAGCGTTTGCTCGAAGCCTTCGGTCACACCCTGCACCATGTTCGCGACCAGGGTGCGGGAGAGACCCCACATCGAGCGCGAGCGCTGGTTGTCGGCGCGGATGGTGAGCGAGAGCTCGCCACCGTCCTGCTTGATTTCGATTTCTTCGGCGATGGTCCAGGCGAGTTGGCCCTTGGGCCCCTTCACCGTGACCGTCTGGCCGTCGATGGTGACGGTGACCCCGGAGGGCACCGCCACGGTTTTCTTTCCGATCCGGCTCATATCAGTACACCCGGCAAAGGACTTCGCCGCCGACGTTGGCGTCGCGAGCAGCGGTGTCCGACATCACGCCACGGGGCGTCGACAGGATCGAGATGCCCAGGCCGTTCTTCACCGGCTTCAGGTCCTTGATGGACGAGTAGACGCGGCGGCCAGGCTTCGACACGCGACGGATCTCGACGATCACCGGCTCGTTGTCGAAGTACTTGAGCTCGATCTCGAACTCGGGGAACGCACCGGGCTTTTCCACGAGCGAGTAGCCGCGGATGTAGCCTTCGGACGCCAGGACGTCGAGGACGCGCGCGCGCATCTTCGAGGCCGGGGTCGACACCTTGGCGCGCTTGCGGCCATGGGCGTTCTTGATACGGGCGATCATATCGCCGATGGGGTCGTTGACCATTGGACCTTCCCCTTACCAGCTCGACTTGACGAGACCGGGGATCAGACCCGCGGAGCCAAGCTCCCGCAGGGCGATCCGGCTCATCTTCAGCTTGCGATAGTAGGCGCGCGGGCGCCCCGTGATCTCGCACCGGTTACGGATGCGGGACGCAGCGGAGTTGCGCGGCAGCTTCGCGAGCTTCAGCCGGGCTTCGAAACGTTCTTCGAGCGGAAGAGCCTCATTGTTGGCAGTCGCCTTGAGCGCGGCGCGCTTGCTGGCGAGTTGCTTCACGAGTCTCTTGACCATCTCGTTGCGGTTGACGGCGCTTTTCTTGGCCATGTGTTTGTCCTCTTCCCGCCCTAGACGTTGTTGAACGGGAACTGGAATTCCTTGAGAAGCGCGCGCGCTTCGTCATCGGTCTTCGCAGTGGTGGCGACAACGATGTCCATGCCCCAGATCTGATCGATCTGGTCATAGTTGATCTCCGGGAACACGATGTGTTCCTTCAGGCCCATGGCGTAGTTGCCACGGCCATCGAAGCTCTTGCCGTTCAGGCCCCGGAAGTCCTTCACCCGCGGCAGAGCGATGGTGATCAGACGGTCCAGGAATTCGTACATGCGGTCCGCACGAAGGGTGACCTTCGCGCCGATCGTCATGCCTTCGCGGATCTTGAACTGCGCAACGGAGTTGCGCGCCTTGGTCGCGATGGGCTTCTGGCCGGCGATCGCGCCCAGATCCTTCATCGCGGCCACGGCTTTCTTGGAGTCCGCGACGGCTTCGCCGATGCCCATGTTCAGGACGATCTTGTCCAGCTTGGGAACCTGCATCTCGTTCGTGTAGCCGAACTGTTCCTTCATCGCGGCGCGGATGCGCTCGCGATAAACGGTCTTCAGCCGGGGCTCGTAAGCTTTATCAGCCATTGATGACCTCACCCGTGGTCTTGGCGAAACGAACCTTCTTGTCGCCTTCCGTACGGAAGCCGACGCGGGTCGCCTTGCCCTTGGAGTCGACCAGAGCCACGTTCGAGACGTGCAGGGCCGCTTCCTTGTGTTTGATGCCGCCCTGCGGATCCGCTTGGGACGGCTTGGTGTGGCGCTGGACCATGTTGATCCCGCCGACGACGACGCGATCATCCTTGGGCAGGACGCGCGTGACGTCGCCGGTCTTGCCCTTGTCCTTGCCGGTCAGGACGATGACGCGATCGCCCTTCTTGATTTTGGCAGCCATTACAGCACCTCCGGCGCGAGGGAGATGATCTTCATGTGGTTCTTCGCGCGCAGTTCACGGGGAACCGGGCCGAAGATCCGCGTGCCGATCGGCTCGCTCGACTTGTTCACGATCACGGCCGCGTTCTTGTCGAAGCGGATGACCGAGCCGTCCTTGCGCTTGATGGCCGAAGACGTGCGAACGACGATGGCTTGAAGCACATCACCCTTCTTCACGCGGCCGCGCGGAATGGCTTCCTTGACGGAGACGACGATCTTGTCCCCGACGTGTGCGTAGCGACGCTTGGCGCCGCCCAACACCTTGATGCACATGACCCGGCGAGCGCCCGAATTATCGGCGACGTCCAGGTTAGTTTGCATCTGGATCATGGCTTAACCTTCCAGACTGATTAAGCGGAAGCCTTGGGAAGCACTTCCCAGGTCTTCAGCTTGGACTTCGGCGCGCACTCGACGATACGGACGATTTCGCCCGCCTTTACGGCATTCGCCTCGTCGTGAGCGTGGTACTTCTTGGACCGGCGGACGGTCTTTTTCAGGAGCGGGTGCAGGAAGGTCCGTTCGACCTTCACGATCACCGTCTTGTCGCCCTTGTCGGAGACGACCACGCCTTCGAGAATACGTTTCGGCATATCGTTCTCCCTACGCGGCTTTCTTGGCGCGCAGCACCGTCTTGATCCGCGCGATATCCTTGCGGATCTCATTTACGCGGTGGGTCTTCTCGACCTGGCCCGTGGCGGCCTGGAAGCGCAGGTTGAACTGCTCTTTCTTCAGGTTCAGAAGGGCTTCGGCCAGTTGATCGGGGCTCAGGCCCCGGACGTCATCGATCTTCATCTCAGTGCTCCGCGGCCACGACGTCACCGATACGGGTGACGATGCGCGTCTTCACCGGCAGCTTGGCGGCGCCGAGCTTCAGGGCTTCACGCGCGATATCGTCGGCGACGCCGTCGATCTCGAACATGATCCGGCCGGGGTGAACCCGGGCGGCCCAATAGTCGACAGCGCCCTTGCCCTTACCCATCCGGACTTCGGCCGGCTTATCGGTGACCGGCAGGTCGGGGAAGATACGGATCCAGACCCGGCCCTGACGCTTCATGTGACGCGTGATCGCGCGGCGGGCCGCTTCGATCTGGCGCGCCGTGATGCGCTCGGGCTCAACCGTCTTCAGCCCGTAGGAGCCGAAGTTCAGCAGGGTGCCGCCCTTGGCGGTCCCGTGGATCCGGCCCTTGAAGGCCTTCCGGTACTTGGTTTTCTTCGGTGACAGCATGACTGTTACGCCTCAGCTCCACGACCGCGGTCGCGGCGCGGGCCGCGGGGTCCACGATCGTCACGGTCACGACCGCCGCCTTCACCGGCGGGGCCGGATTCAGTGGCAAGACGCTTGTCCAGCGCCATCGGGTCGTGGTCCAGCACTTCGCCTTTGAAGATCCAGGTCTTCACGCCGATGATGCCGTAGGTGGTCTTGGCTTCCGCGAAGCCGTAGTCGATGTCCGCGCGCAGGGTGTGCAGCGGAACGCGACCTTCGCGGTACCATTCCATGCGCGCGATTTCAGCGCCGCCCAGACGGCCGGACACGTTGATCCGAACGCCTTTGGCGCCCAGACGCATGGTCGACTGCATGGTGCGCTTCATGGCGCGGCGGAAGGCGACGCGACGCTCGAGCTGCTGGGCGATGTTCTCGGCCACCAGCTGGGCGTCGGTTTCCGGCTTGCGGATCTCGACGATGTTCAGGTGAACGTCGCCACCGACCATGGCCGCGACATCCTTGCGCAGCTTGTCGATGTCCGCGCCCTTCTTGCCGATGATCACGCCAGGGCGCGCGGCATAGATGGTGATGCGGCACTTCTTGTGCGGACGCTCAATGACGATGCGCGAGATGCCGGCGGCGCCGAGGCGCTTCTTCAGCTCCTTGCGGACCTTGATGTCCTCGTGCAGCAGGCGACCGTACTCCTTGCCGTCGGCGAACCAACGGCTGTCCCAGGTACGGTTGATGCCGAGCCGAAGCCCGACCGGATTGACTTTCTGACCCATCAGGCGGCCTCACCCAGTTCGCGGACCACGATGGTGATCTCGCTGAACGGCTTCTCGATGCGCGAGGAACGACCACGAGCACGGGCCGAAAAACGCTTCATAATCAGGTTCTTGCCGACAAACGCTTCGGCAACGACCAGGGAGTCGATGTCGAGGTTGTGGTTGTTCTCGGCGTTCGAGATGGCGCTGTAGAGCGCCTTCCGCACGTCCTTGGCGATACGCTTGTGGCTGAACTCGAGTTCGTTCAGCGCGCGCTGCACCTTCAGACCGCGGATCGACTGAGCCACGAGGTTGAGCTTCCGGGCCGAGGTGCGCAGCGTGCGCAGCTTGGCCTGGACCTCGGTCGTGGGCAGTCGACGGGCTTTCGCTTTCTTCGACATGACCTACTTCCTCTTGGCTTTCTTGTCCGCCGCGTGGCCCGGGAAGTTCCGGGTCGGGGCGAACTCGCCGAGCTTGTGACCGACCATGTCTTCCGACACGGAGACGGGCACGTGCTTGAGACCATTGTGGACGCCGAAGGTCAGGCCGACGAACTGCGGCATGATCGTCGAACGACGCGACCAGGTCTTGATGACATCCTTGCGGCCGCTGCCTTGCGCGGTCTCTGCTTTCTTCAGCAGATAACCGTCGACAAACGGGCCTTTCCAGACTGAGCGGGTCATGGCTTAACGGCCCTTCTTCGCTTTGTGGCGCGACCGGATAATGAACTTATCCGTGGCCTTGTTGCTGCGGGTCTTGGCGCCCTTGGTCGGCTTGCCGGCCGGGGTCACCGGGTGACGACCGCCCGAGGTGCGGCCTTCGCCGCCGCCGTGCGGGTGGTCGACCGGGTTCATGGCGACGCCGCGGACGTGCGGGCGGAAGCCCATGTGACGAACGCGACCGGCCTTGCCCAGCACCTGGTTCTGGTGGTCGGGGTTCGAAACCGCGCCCACCGTGGCCATGCAGCTGTCCTGCACCATGCGAAGCTCGCCCGAGCCGAGACGGATCTGGGCGTAGCCGGAGTCACGACCGACCAGCTGGGCGTAGGCGCCCGCCGAACGGGCGATCTGGCCGCCCTTTTCAGGCTTCAGCTCGACGTTGTGCACGATGGTGCCGATCGGCAGGCCGCTCAGCGGAGCGGCGTTGCCCGGCTTCACGTCGACCCGCGCGGAGGCGATGACTTCGTCACCGACCTTCAGGCGTTGCGGAGCCAGGATATAGGCCAGCTCGCCGTCGGCGTATTTGATCAGCGCGATGAACGCGGTGCGGTTCGGGTCGTACTCGAGACGCTCGACCGTGGCCGGGACATCCCATTTACGACGCTTGAAGTCGACCAGGCGATAGAGGCGCTTGGCGCCGCCACCGCGGAAGCGAACGGCGATGCGGCCATTGCCGCCGCGACCGCCGGACTTCGTCAGGCCGTGAACCAGCGCCTTGACCGGTCCGCCCTTGTGGAGCTCGCTGCGGTCGATCAGCACCAGGCCACGACGGCCGGGCGAAGTCGGGTTGAATTGCTTCAGAGCCATCTTCTTAGAGCCCCGTGGTAATATCGATCGACTGGCCGTCGGCCAGGGTCACGATAGCTTTCTTGACATCGGAGCGACGACCGACCCGACCACGGAAACGCTTGGTCTTGCCCTTGACGTTCAGGGTGTTGACCTTGGTCACGGTGACCTGGAACAGCGCTTCGACAGCGGCGGCGATCTCGTCCTTGGTGGCGTCGTCCGCGACCCGGAAGACAACCTTGTTCTGCTCGGAAAGCAGGGTCGCCTTTTCCGTGATCACGGGGGCCAGGATGGTGTCGTAGTGGCGCGCGGTAGCGGTCATTACGCGGCTTCCTTCTCAGCGAAGCGGGCCGAGATGCCTTCGATGGCCGACTTGGTCAGGACCAGGGTCCCGCGGCGCAGCACGTCGTAGACGTTCAGGCCGGCGTTCGGCAGCACATCGATGTTCGGAATGTTGCGGGCGGCCAGCTTGAAGTTGGCGTCCACTTCCGGCCCGGCGATGATCAGGGCGTTCTTCAGGCCGATGTTGGCGAAGGTGGCGCGCAGGGCGGCCGTCTTCGGTTCGGTCAGCTCGGCAGAGTCGAGAACCACCAGCGTTCCGGCCTTGGCCTTCGAAGACAGCGCATGGCGAAGGGCCAGGGCGCGGAGCTTCTTGGGCAGGTCGAAGGCGTGGCTGCGGACGACAGGGCCGTGGGCCTTGGCGCCGCCGACGAACTGAGCCGCACGACGCGAGCCGTGACGAGCGCCGCCGGTGCCCTTCTGCTTGTACATCTTCTTGCTCGTACGAGAGACCTCGTTACGAACCTGAATCTTGTGGTTCCCGGAGCGGCGCTTGGCCAGCTGCCAGGTGACGACGCGCTGAAGGATGTCTCCGCGGATCTCGTCGATGCCGAAGATGGCGTCGTCGAGATCGACCGAACCGGCCTTGGCGCCGTCAAGCTTGATGACGTCGAGTTTCATTATTCAGCGCCCTCTTGCGTGGCTTCGGCAGCCGGAGCTTCCGTGGCCTGGGCTTCGTCGACCGCGGGCTCTTCAGCTGCGGCGGCGACCGGCGTTTCGCCGGCTTTACGGAAGGCGCCCGGACGCGGCAGGTCGGCCGGAGCGGCCTTCTTGATCGCGTCGCGCACTTTCACGTACGAGCCTTCGGTGCCGGGAACGGCGCCCTTGATGAGGATGAGGCCGCGCTCGACGTCCACCTTCCAGACCGTGAGGTTCATGGTGGTGACAGTCTCTTGACCCAGGTGGCCGGCCATCTTCTTGCCGGCGAAGGTCTTGCCCGGATCCTGACGCTGGCCCGTGGAGCCGTGCGCCCGGTGGGAGACCGAGACACCGTGGGTGGCGCGCATGCCGCCGAAGTTCCAGCGCTTCATCGAACCGGCGAAGCCCTTGCCGACCGAGGTGCCCTGGATGTCGACCTTCTGGCCGGCGACGTAGTGATCCGCGGTGATTTCCGCGCCCACGTCGATCAGGGCGCCCTCTTCCACGCGGAATTCGGCGACGACGCGCTTGGGCTCGACCTGAGCCTTGGCGAAGTGACCGCGCATGGCGTTCGGGGTGTTCTTGGCCTTCTTGGCGCCGGCGCCGAGCTGGAGGGCGGTGTAGCCATCCTTCTCAACGGTGCGCTGGGCCGTGACCACACAGCCTTCGAGGCTGAGGACGGTCACCGGGACGTGTTGACCAGCTTCATCGAAGAAGCGGGTCATGCCCAGCTTCTTGGCGAGAACACCGGTGCGTTGTGCGGGGAGAGTCATAGTCTATCGCCCCTTACAGCTTGATCTCGACGTCCACGCCGGCGGACAGGTCGAGCTTCATAAGCGCGTCAACGGTCTGCGGGGTGGGGTCGACGATATCCAGCACGCGCTTGTGCGTGCGGATTTCGAACTGCTCGCGCGACTTCTTGTCGACGTGCGGCGAGCGGTTGACGGTGAATTTCTCAATGAGCGTGGGCAGAGGGATCGGCCCTCTGACGGTGGCGCCCGTGCGCTTGGCCGTATTCACGATCTCGCGTGTGGAATGATCCAGCACGCGGTGATCGAAGGCCTTGAGCCGGATGCGGATGTTCTGACGATCCATATCGCTCGTGTTTCCCAAAGGGTTCCCAAAGGCGGGCGCCCGCGTGCTTAGACTTTTCAAAGACCAACCCGAACGACCCTCCCCTAGGAGAAAGCCACCCGGACACGCAGCGTCCGCAAAAACGAATGTGGCCCACGAGAAATCTCGAGGACCTGGTCCCCGACCGCGATCCTCCTTTAGGGAGGTCATAGGCCGGTTCGTTCCGCGGGCCGCGTCTGCACCGAAGTGCACTGCCGGTCCAACAGAGGCGCGGTCTTTACGTGTCCGACTCGGCTTCGTCAAGCACGACGTGGCTCCAAAGCGCGGGCTTTGGGCAATTCCCCCGTGGAGCCCCTCGCGGGGAGGCCATCCGGGGCGAGCACCTTCCCTAGAGTACACCCCAAGGCATTACAGAGTGTCCAATTGAGAGAACGTCGTCCTCTGGAAACAATCCATAACACTGTGTGCTCGATTAAATCTCCTACACAATTGCGCAACAGTCTTGCGACAGCCCCCGAACGTACATAGGTCCGCCGTCCCGATCGGCCGAAGACGCCGACGGTTCGTCACTCAAGGGGATACCCACTATGAAACTCCGTCTGTTCGCCACGGCCGCCATCGCCGCCGCCGCCCTCTCCGCCCCCGCCTTCGCCCAGACCATCGGCTCGGTCGGCGTCTCCGCCTCCCAGACCGAAGTCGAAGCCGGTGGCTTCGAAGTCGACGGCCAGGCCTACGCCATCGACGGCGTCGCCGCCTTCAAGGTCTCGCCCAACTGGACCGTCACCGGTAACGCCGCCTTCGGCATCACCGACGGCGACCTGAGCGACGACGGCCTGTTCACCGCCGGCGCCGCCGCGACCTACTCGGGCGCCGACTGGCGCGTCGGCCCGACCATCGGCTACGCCAACGACGGCGACAATGATCAATTCACCTTCGGCGGCGTCGCGCAGAAGTACATCGGCAACGTGACCCTGTCGGGCGCCGTGACCTATGCCAACGTCGACGACGTCGACGCCGACATCTGGACCGTCGGCGGCGAAGTTCGCTACTTCGTCAGCGACAACTTCCGCATCAACGGCGGCCTGACCTGGGCCACCGCCGATGCCGGCGGCATCGACGTGGACGGCTGGTCGGCCGGCGTTGGCGGCGAGTACCAGTTCGCCGGCACCCCGCTGAGCATCACCGGCGGCTACACCCACGCCACGCTGGACGACGTCGACTTCGACGCCGACATCTTCTCGATCGGCCTGCGCTACACCTTCGGCGGCGACCTGAAGGCTCGCGACCGTTCGGGCGCCGATCTGGGCGCGGGCTCCAGCCCGTTCGCCTCGGCGTTCTAAGACCTCTGGGTCGCGCGGGTCCGAAAGGGTCCGCGCTTCCTGGACCTGAGCGAAAGCCCCGGAGCCTCACGGCCCCGGGGCTTTTTCTTTGCCTGACGAAAGTGCAAAGCGGCGGAACCCCGCCCGCGTCGGCGCCCTTGGAGGGACAGCGTCGGCACGAGAGCGGGCGGACCCGCGTCCGGGCGAGCATGAACGACGAGGTCACGTCCGCCCGGTGGAGTTCCGCCACGAGGAGCCTAGGGAGACCCGCAGCGCTTCGTACCCCCTGTTTGGGGGGACGTGACGCCCTCCCCGCCGACGACGCTCAGACATGACAGAGGCCCGACCGCCGGAGCGATCGGGCCTCTCTCTATATGTCGGGAGCCGCCGGTGGCTCAGTCGTCGAAGTCGATCGGGCCGATGACCACCTCGCCGGAGCCGACCACCGACTTGCTGATCGGACCGGAGACCTGGGCGACGCGGACATCGCCGGAGCCGGCGATCTTGGCGCTGACGCTCGAGGCCGCGCCGCCGAACAGCACGTCGCCCGAGCCGGCGATGCTGGCGCTCAAGGTGGAGGCGCGACCGCCGCGGATGATGACGTCGCCGGAGCCGGCGGTGCTGGTCGCGACCTCGCCGTCGACGGAGGCCACCTCGGTGTCGCCCGAACCACCGGTGCTGACCGACAGGCCGCCGGCGACCCGGCCGGCCGTGACGTCCCCGGAGCCGGCGATGCGGACGGTGAGCTTGCCGCCGACCGCGCCGAGGCTCGTGTCACCCGAACCGGCGATGCTGATCTTGGCCGAGCCGGCCGCGCCGGCCTTGGTATCGCCGGAGCCGGCCAGGTTCAGCTTGAACTCGCCGCCGACGTTGCCGACCGTCCAGTCGCCGCAGCCGGCGTTGGACAGCTCCAGCGTATCGGTGCGGCCGACGCTGCCGAACACCGCGCCGCTGGCGCCCACCGTCGCGTCCATGGGGACGTAGATGATCACCTGCGGGAAGTTGTCCCAGGCGACCTTGCCGACGCCATCGACGCTGACGCTGGTGCGGCCGTTGATGCTGTTGCAGTTGCGGATCTTGTCACGGCCGACAGGGCCGCCGAGGTTGCCGTCGACGATGGTGCGGCCGGCCTCCTCGCGGACGCTGAGCGGCAGCGAGGCGTTGGTGGTCTGCATCACCACCTTCACGTCCTGGCGCGCCTGGGGCACGACGACGACGCGGGCGACGGCGTCCTTGATTTCCACGGTCGCGGCCTGAGCCACGCCGGCCGTCAGAAGGGCCGCGACGGCGGCGCCGGAAGCGAGAACTGCGCGCATCTTCGATGTCTCCCCAAAAGTGCGTCTGAGGAAGAGGCTAGGCCCGCCCCGGCCCGCAGGCAGCTTAATTCGGGGTCATGACACAGCGGTCACGTCTCAGGCCGGCGCGGCCATGCGGAACAGGATGTCCTCGGACTCGTCGTCGGCGGGGATGAAGCTCTCGATGCGCAGCTCGTCGAGCGTGATCTCCTGCGGCGCGGCGAAGGCGGCGGTGACGCCGATCAGCCCGATCTCGCGGCCTTGCGCGGCGAAGCGGACCTCGCACAGCGTCACCGGCGGCGGCGCCTCTCCGGCGGCGAGCAGGGCCGCGACCTCGGGATCGGCGACCAGTTCGTCCCAGATCGCATGAAGCTCTTCGTCTTCCGGCGCGGCGGCGAGGTCGCGGGCGGCGCGGCGCAGCAACGCGGCGGCGACCGGCGGCCAGTTGGCGATATGCCGCCGCAGCTCGTCGGGAGCTAGGAACAGTCGCATGAAGTTGACCGGCCGGGCCATGCGGGCCTCGCCCAGCATCAGCCCCAGCATCCGCCGTCCGGCGTCGTTGGCGGCGACGACGTGCCAGTGACGATCGATGACGAACACAGGGAACGGCTCACCGCGCCCGAGAAGGGTGGTCAGCGCCCGACGCGCCTCGCCCATCTCCGGAGCGCCGAGGCTACTCTCTATATAGAGAGGGTCCGCGCCGCGCTCGGCGCGCAGGGCGTTGCGGCGGCGCAGGGAGAGGGTCGCCCCCTCCCCGTCCGTACTGTCGTCAGGCCGCGCGCTTGTCGGCGCCGAGTTCGAAACTGCGTTCAAGGTCCTTGATCCGGTTCTCCGCCAGATTGGCCTTCTTCATCGCCAGGGAACAGGCCCAAAGCGCGGCGCGAGCCGCGGCGGGGGTCTTGTCCATCGCCGCCGGCGTCATCCCCCAGCGTCGACGCATGACGCCGTTGGCGAAGTGGGCGCCGCGGGTGAGCCGCGTGCCCCAGGTCTGGAAGTCCAGCGACACCGAGACGTTGAACACGTCGAGGTTCTCGACCCGGTGCGGCGCATAGAGCGGCCAGGTCAGGGCCTGACCGGCCTCCATGTCGAAGACCTTGGCGTCGGCGTCGAAGCCGCGGTTGTAGGGCAGCTCCTCGGTGGTGGTGCGCATCACCACCGCCTCCATGGCGCTCTGCGGCAGATGGGCCTCGTCCGGCGGATAGACGAACAGGCGCTTGCGGCCGCGCAGGTGGAACAGCATCACCCCGGCGGCGTCGAAATGGTAGGGCACCTTGGTGCCGGGCGAGGACAGGATCAGCTGGCCGGCGGCCTTGATCGCCTTCACGCCCAGCTGCGACATGTTGAGCTCGAAGGCTTCTCGGATCGGCTCCCAGAGGTCCGGATGACCGTCCTGGATGTCGCGCAGGTTCACCCACAGCCGGCCGGCCTTGATCTCCGACAGGATCGTCGCCCCGTCGGCCCGGCCGCGCGAGCCGGTCTCCAGGCTGACCTGACCCTCGGCGTCGTAGCTGTAGGCGTTGATGTCGAACAGCTCTTCCGGATAGCGGTCGAGAATGTCGGCGAGGGCGTCGTCGGTGACCATGCCCAAGGTGTGGACATCGTGGGCGAAGACGCGGGGCTCGATCAGCGGCAGCATCGCTTTATCCTCTAGAGCACGAGCAGGGTGGTGAGGCCGCCGGCGATCTGCGGCGCGCGGGTGCGGCCGATCACGGCGGTGGCGGCGGAGGCCACGCCGCGGGCGCGGCCGGCCAGGGTGGTCTCGCAGGCGTCGATGGCGGCCCAGCGGCGACGAACGCTCAGAGCCAGGCGGTGCTGGCTCAGGCTGGCCAGCGCCGGGCTGCCGGCGCGGCGAACAACGCCCTCCAGCACGGTCTGCGAGCGGTCGCAGAAGTACTTCTTGTAAGCCTCGCCCTCGAAGCCGTAATCGAAGCTGGTGAAGCCGAGATCGGCGCCCTGGCGCATGGTCTCGAGGCTGAGCAGGATGCCGGGCGAGTAACGCGCCGTCGCCGCCTCGTAGGCCGGGATCCAGAAGTGGTAGTGGTCGCCGGCGGCGAGGCCGTACTCGTAGGCGATCGGCTCGCCGCCCGCCTCCAGCACCGCCAGACGGCCGCCGAAGCCGGGCTCGTCGATTTGCAGCAGGGCGTGGAGCAGGTCGGCGGTCCAGCCACAGGCGAAGATGTCGTGGCGGCCGGAGCCCCGGTACTGTTCGCGCTTCAGCGTGATCAGCCGGTCGAGCCGGGCCGGGTCGCGGCCGTCCAGGGTCACGCGGACCTCGCCGAGGTCGCGCTCCAGCGAGCGGCGGGAGCGATCCTTGTCCTTGAAGTACTTGCGGTTGGCTTCGCGGCGCGCAGCGTCATAGGCGACCCAGCCCTGTGACAGGTCCGCCTGCAGGGTGCGGCCGGCGATCAGGCCTTCGGCCTGGGAGGCGCCGACCCAGCCATTGACGCTCAGCGCGGAAGCGCCGAACAGGTCCGGCAGCGCCTCCAGCGCCGGCGCCATTCCGGGACGGGCGATGACGCCGTGATAGTCGTTCAGGGGCGCGGCGATCGGCTGGATCGTATTGCCGCGGCGCTGGTGCGGGAAGAAGCCGGCGATCTCGCCGCCGCGATGCAGGATGGCCACCGCCGCGCCGGGCGCGACCTCGCCGGCGACCTGGGTGAAGCGGGGATGGAAATAAGGCGAGGCGTAGCGGGCGTCGGCGGCGACGATGTCGCTCCACAACGCCAGCTCGTCCGGCGACAGCTCGGCCGGGGTCACCGTCTCGATTGTCAGGTCGCGTCCCAATCCGGAACTCCTCGGGCTTCTCTCCCGACCGACCGGCAAGTTTCGTTCCACGCTGGCGGACCGCTTCCCCGTTCTAGAGGCCTCCGGAATAGAACGCCCACGCCTAACGTGACGTTTACGACAGCGTGAAATATGGATGAATAGTAATGAACTGCCCGCTCAAAGATGAATCACAAGTAATTTGAAGCGGTCGAAGAATGTCACTATTAGCTCAGTCCTCGCCGGAGACGGCGGGACGCTGCATCCGCTCACCTCTCCTCCCCCCAACCGATGGGCGGATGTCGGCAAGGCCCCCGGTCCCCCACCGGGGGCCTTCGCGTTTCTGGTGGAGTCTCGGCTCAGGACGCGAGCAGATGTCGTCCCAGATCGAACATCGCCTCGGCGTCGCCGGCCTCAAGCACCGACAGTTCGGGGCGCTCCCAGACCTTCCTGGCCTCTTCGCCGCCCACGGGTTCAGCCTGATCTTCGGTCATCGATATCTCCAGCACGGACTGCCCGCGAATCCTTGATAGCAGGTCGAGCGGCTTGCCTATGGCCGCCTGAACGAAAAAGGCCTCCGAGGTTTCCCTCGGAGGCCCTGATCGTTTGCCGTGAAGCTAGATCGTCGGAGTGACTACTCGACGATCTTGGCGCGCCAGAAGCGCGAGCGCTTCTGGCCTTCAAGCATGGTCGTGAAAATCGTTATTCAACGATTTTCGCGACGACGCCGGCGCCGACAGTGCGGCCGCCTTCGCGGATGGCGAAGCGCAGGCCCTGGTCCATGGCGATCGGGGTGATCAGCTCGACGTCCAGCTCGGCGTTGTCGCCCGGCATGATCATTTCCACGCCTTCGCGCAGCTTG
>Ga0126314_10000118_pt1 | contig 42145 bp, 31 predicted proteins | sample Plot105B_FD_92535 | JGI IMG/M metagenome (GOLD analysis project Ga0126314, IMG submission 92535) | Serpentine soil microbial communities from UC McLaughlin Reserve, CA, USA - Plot105B | ecosystem: Environmental > Terrestrial > Soil > Grasslands | place: USA: UC McLaughlin Reserve, Lake County... | reverse complement strand
GCACATGCCAGTCCGGGTCTCCGCGCAGCAAACCGCGCAGCGGCACGAGCGCCCGAGACGTCCCAACAATCCGAGGCCACGCCACCACCGCCGAGGACCGCACGAGCGCGGACGTGTCCTGGAGCGCCGCCTGGAGGACCGGCTCCCCTTCGCGTGCCCCCAGGGCCCCGAGCGCGGTGACGAGGGAGGCGCGCTCCTCCTCGTCGGTGGCGCGGCGCGCTTCGTCGATGAGTCGCGGTATCGCCGCGCCACAGCCGAGCTGACCGATGGCGAGAATGGCCAGCTTCCGGAGCTGCGGAACCGGGTCCTCCAGCAGGGGAATCAGCGCCTCGACTCCCTCCGTGGTTCCCCGGCGAAGCAGCGCCTGGAGCGCCCGCATCCGCACGGCGGGCGAGACATCCGCGAGCAGGGCCAGGAACGGCTCCTCCAGAAGCGTGTCGCGCGGCGTGAGGGCCTCGACGGCCGCGACGCGCACCTGCTCGTCCACGTCCTGGAGCGCCGCCATGAGCGCGTGGTCCGCGGACGGGCCCTCCAACGCCGCCATCGCATCGACGGCCGCGGCCCGGATGGCCGGCGTCGCATCCGCGAGTCCCTGGCGAGCGAGGGGCAGCCACGCGGGCGTGGCCTCCTCGCTCGCGACCTCGAGCAGGGTGAGCCGCTCGGACTCCGTCGCGTGGGCAAAGCGTTCCCCCAGCAGCGCACCCGCGGCGGAGGTATCGATTCGCACGAGGGTCTCCAGCGCCTGGCGACGCACCGTGCTGTCCACATCCGCCAGGGCCTGGACCAGCCGCCCCCAGGCCACCTGCCGGGGCGCGAGGGCAAGCCCCCGGGCCGCCATGGCCCGGACTTGCGCGGACGCATCCCCCAGCGAGGAGAGCATCAGCTCCTGGGCCTCGCGAGACTCCAGTCCCCGCATCGCGAGCAGCACCAGGACCCGCTCCACCTCCTGCCCGCCCGAGAGCGCCGCCCGCGCCGCCTCCACCAGGTCCGTGCGAGCCCGCAGCCGCGCGATGCTCTCGGTGGAACCACCGGTCTTCGCCCCCGCGAGCTGGCGCAGCAACTCCGACGTCGTCAGGGGCTCGCTCATGGTCGCCCCCGGGTGGGGATACCGGCGGACGCGAGCCCGCACTCTCGCCTCGGAGGTGTTCGCGCTCGTGCCACATGCTCCCCCTGGCTCCGTGCTCTCCTCACGAGAGTGTAGCCGCTCGCCTCCTCGGCGGGACTCAGGGGTTTCCACGATGCGGGACGGCTTCACGCCCGGCTCGCGAGCCCCGCACCCACCCAGGCGCCGGGTGGGAGGCTGCCCCGCTGTCCTCCCCGCCAGTGGGGCTGCGAGCGCGCACAGCCCCGCCCGTGGGCTGGAAGGGCCGCGCGTGCATGCGGGCACTACAGTTCGTGAGGACATTACAGAGGAAGAATGATGAGTGATGGCACTGCTGCTCCTCTTCGCCTGGCCGCCGATGAAAGCGCCCCCGCGCATCCGTCACCGCTCGTGGCGGAGGCCCAGCCCGCCGGCTTCACCGCGGACGTCCAGGCCATCGCGCGCATCGATGCCGTGAAGACGGTGCTGCGCGTGCTGCTGCAGACCACGGGCCTGCGGCTGGCCGTGGTGGCGCGTGTCACAGCCCAGGAGTGGCGGTGCTGCGCCGTGCTGGATGAGATGAACTTCGGCCTCAATCCGGGCGACACGCTGGCCATCACCACGACCTTCTGCAACACGGTCCGCACCTCGGCGACACCGCTGCTCGTCAATCACGCGAGCGAGGACCCCCGCTTCGCCAACCACCCCGCGCCCAAGCTCTATGGGGTGGAGAGCTACATCGCCGTGCCCCTGTACCGCAGGGATGGCTCCTTCTTCGGCGTCATGTGCGCGCTGGATGCGAACCCCGCCCTGGTCGCCGAGGACAAGCTGGAGGTCTTCCGCCACCTCGGAGAGCTCATCGGCCATCAGCTCGAGAACCAGGATGAATTGGAGCGCAGGGAAGCGCAGCTTTTCAGCGCGAAGGAAGCGGCGCTTCTTCGCGAGCAGTTGATTGGCATCGTCAGCCATGACCTCCGCAACCCACTCAACGCCATCCTCCTCTCCGCCTCCACGATGGTGCGGCGAGCGGACCTGGATGAGCGGGCGCGCAAGGCCATCCGACGCATCGTGGACTCGGCGGACCGCGCGCAGCGCCTCATCCGGGACCTGCTGGACTTCACCCAGGCGCGCATGGGCCAGGTGCTGCCCGTCAATCGCCGGCCCATGGACCTGCACGAACTGACCCTGCAAGCGGTGGACGAGGTGCAGTCCGTCATGCCCGAGCGATTGTTGGAGGTCGAGACACGGGGCGATGGGAATGGCTCCTGGGACTCGGACCGCATCGCCCAGGTGATTCACAACCTGCTCTCCAACGCCGTGCAGTACAGCCCGCCCGCCGCCCGCATCCAGGTGCTGTGCGAAGGAGGCCTCCAGGAGCTGGTGCTGCGGGTGAGCAACGCCGGGCCGCCCATCCCCACGGACGTGATTCCCACCCTCTTCGAGCCCATGCGGCGCGGCACCGAGGATGGAACAGAGCGGCGCAGCATCGGCCTGGGCCTCTTCATCGTGGACCAGATTGCCCGGGCCCATGGAGGCCGCGTCGAGGTGGAGTCCACCCAGGCGCGAGGGACGACGTTCAGCATCCACCTCCCGCGCCGCGGCTGACCGCCCCTCCCTCGGTTGACGAGCGGGCGGCGCTTCAACGACTCAGGGGTTGAAGGTGATGCGCGTGCCGGCGAGGCGGTTGTTGTCCTCGAAGAGCTCCTGCGTCGTGTTGCCCACGCCCGCGGCGGCCCCCAGGGACCAGGCCTCCGTGACGGACGTCATCACGAAGTCGGGCGCCGGGGCCGCGTCGTGCGCGATTCCTCGCGAGGATCGCCCCCCGTGAGGACGTGCAAACGGGATTCGCGTCCAGGCGCGTGCGCTATAAGCGCGCCATGGAGTCAACGCCGGCCCACCTCGTGCCCTCACCCACGGACCCCTGGCGGTTGCCTGTCTTCTGCCTGGCGGCGGCCTCGGTGCTGGCCCTGACGCTCCAGCTCACCAATGGCACGCTCCGCGAGGACTCCCTGCGAGGACTCACCCTGTGCCTGGGCTTGAGCCTCTTCGCGGTGGTCGGCCCGGGCCTGCGCCGTCCCTGGACGTGGGCGGAGCCGGTGCTCGCGCTGCTCGTGGGAGTCGCGTTGCTGGCGCAGCTCCAGGCCCTGCTCTCGGACTACCCCGCGTCCTCGCTGCGGCTCAATGGCCCCTGGCCCTTCGCGCCCTTCCATGAGCGCCTGGCCACCGCGGCGCTCGTCTCGGGAGCGCTGCTGGCGGGCCCGGAGCGACTGCGACAGGTGGGAGTGCCCGTGCTGTTGGGGGTGTACCTGCTGCTGGGCGGGTGGATCCTCCGGCATTCCCCGGCGCCGCACATCGATGTCTTCGTGTTCCAGGTCCAGGGCGCGGACGAGCTGCTCCGCGGCGGCAACCCGTTCGCGATGACCTTCCCCAACATCTACGGCCACTCGCTCTGGTACGGGGACGGGCTGGTGAAGGACGGTCGCCTGCTGTTCGGCTTTCCCTATCCACCCTTGAGCCTGCTGTTCGCGACGCTCGGGCGCGTGCTGGCGGGAGACCCACGCTATGCGCAGCTCGTGGCCACGGCGCTGGCGGCGGGCTTCATGGCCTATGCGCGCGGCGGACGGCTGGGCGCGGGCGCCGCCGCGCTCTACCTGCTCACCCCGCGCGGCTTCTTCGTGCTGGAGCAGTCCTGGACGGAGCCATTCCTGGTGATGCTCCTGTCGGCGAGCCTCTTCTGCGCCCTGCGATTCCCTCGCGCCCTCCCCTACGTCTTCGGGTTGATGCTCGCCGTGAAGCAGCACACCGTGTTCCTGGTGCCGCTGGCCTTCCTCCTGGTGCCCGAGCCCCGGCGACTCTGGGATTTGCTCTGGCGCGCGGGAGCCACCGCCCTGCTCGTGAGCCTTCCGTTCGCCCTGCCGGACGTGAAGGCGTTCTTCCACAGCGTGGTGGCGCTGCACGTGCACCAGCCGTTCCGCACGGAGTCACTGAGCTACCTGGCGGCGTGGGTGGTCCGGGGCCATCCGCCCCCTCCGCTCTGGATTCCATTCGTCGCGGTGGCCGTCGTCCTGGGCCTGAGCCTGTGGCGCGCGCCCCGGTCTCCCTCGGGCTTCGCCGCCGCCACGGCGCTCACGTACGCCACCTTCTTCGCCTTCAACAAGCAGGCGTTCTGCAATTACTACTACTTCGTCGTGGCGGCGCTGTGCGTGGCGGTGGCCTCCGCGCGGCTGCCTTCGTCGGAAGTCGGAGGCCGGTGACAGTTTCTCGCGGGCGCGGTGTTCCGTTGGCGGCGCGCGACCGCGCGAGACTCTCAACGGAGGCAGGATATGGGGATGCGCATGGCCGCGTGTGTGCTCGCGGCGGGGTGGCTTGCGGGGTGCAGTGACTTCGACGTGCACGGCAACGGCGACACCGTCACCGAGGAGCGCCAGGTGGAGGCGTTCCAGTCGGTGGTGCATGAAGGCCCGCTGAACATCGTGGTGCGTGAAGGGGAGACGTCCAGCCTCAAGGTGACGCTGGACTCCAACCTCCAGGACAACGTGCGCACCTTCAAGGGCCCGGATGCGTCCCTCGTCATCACCACGGATGGCAACCTCCACCCCAAGGGCGCCGCGCGGGTGGAAATCACCGTGCCGCGGCTGGTGGGCGCGACGATGGAGGGCTCCGGCACGATGACGGTGGAGGGCTTCGCCGGACAGTCCGGAGAGCACGTGCGGCTCGAGTCGACGGGCTCGGGCAGCGTGCGCTACTGCGGCGCGGCCCGCACGGTGGAGGCGAAGGTGGAGGGCTCCGGCCGGGTGGTGATGTGCATGCCGGAGTCCGTGCTCGTGGAGCGGGCGGACTTCGCCCTGTCCGGCTCCGGAGAGCTGAGCTGGCAGGGCGCAGCGAGCGACGTGCACGTGGCCAGCGAGGGCTCGGGGCTCGTGAGGCTGCGGGGCACCGCCTCCCGGCTGAGCGCGAGGATGGACGGCAGCGGCGACCTGGAGGCCCGCGAGCTGCGCGCGGTGGACCTGGACCTGGTCTCCGAGGGCTCCGGCGATGCGAGCGCCACCGTCGAGGGCGGCACCGTGAAGGTCTCACTGGACGCATCGGGCGACGTGGACCTCTGGGGCTCGGCTTCCGTGCGCTCCATCCGCATCAACGGCAGCGGCAGGGTCAACTGGCACTGACGCCCCCGGCGTGACGGCGGCCCCCCGGGCCGGGCCGCCCGTGCCTCCGGGCATCGCCAGCTCGCTGACCAGGCCCCACGTCTCCTCGGGACGGGCCTCTGGCGTCGAGGTCGCCAATGTAGGGCCGCCGCCGGGAGGCATTGGAGGACCCGCCACGTCCGGGGTCCTGGCCTTCGGTGCCCGGGTGGCCCGCTCGCCTCCTCCCCGGGCGAGCCCCTCGCCACCGCCGGCCTTTCTTCGCGGGCGCCTCCGGGGTATTCACCGCGAGAATGAAGGACGCAGAGACCTCGTCGCCCGCACTCCCCGCTGATACCGACCTCACGCAGCAGCTCTCGCTGGAGGAGGTCCGTCGCTGCACCCGACTCCTCGAGGCCGCGGCGCAGGACCGCATCCTGCTCACGCGGCTCCCCGAGGAGGACAAGCTCGCCCTCCTGGTCGCCGCCGGCCGCCTGGTGCACCCGGACCGTGGGGCGAAGACGCGGCTGGAGAAGGCCCTGCGGCGTGAGCGCCGTGTGGAGAAGGAGACCAAGGACCGCGAGGTCCGGGCATCCACCCGCATCCGACTGATGCGCCGCGCGCCCGTCCTCAACGTGCCCCTGCTGCCGCCCCCGCCCGAGGAGAACCCGGGGCAACTGCTGGAGACGCCGCGCAAGTGCTACGTGTGCAAGGCGGAGTTCCGGCAACTGCACTTCTTCTACGACTCCATGTGCCTGGAGTGCGCGCACTTCAATTACGCGAAGCGGACCCAGCGCGCGTCCCTGGACGGCAAGGTCGCGCTCATCACCGGCGCGCGCGTGAAGATTGGCTTCCAGGCCTCGCTGATGCTGCTGCGCTCGGGCGCCACCGTCATCGCGACGACGCGCTTCCCCCAGGACGCGGCGCGGCGATACGTGCTGGAGCCGGACTTCGCCAACTGGTCCCACCGGCTGCACATCCACGGATTGGACTTGCGGCACGCGCCCAGCGTGGAGTTGTTCGCCACCTACGTGGAGCAGACGCACCAGCGGCTGGACATCCTCATCAACAACGCGGCGCAGACGGTCCGCCGCCCTCCGGGCTTCTACGCGCACCTGCTCGAAGGAGAGCAGCTCCGCCTGGACCAGTTGCCGGAAGCCGCTCGCCCGCTGCTCGCCGGACACCAGGCCTGCATCGCGACGGTGGCGCCCGCGCTCGGCGCCGGCACGGAGCACGCGTCCTCGCTTGAGACGAACTGGCGCAGCAGCGACCCCGCGCTGGGCATCCACTCGTCCGCCGCGCTGTCGCTGTTGCCCTACGCCATGGAGCAGGAGGGTGACACGCGGGCCCTCTTCCCCCAGGGCCGGCTGGACGCGGACGAGCAGCAGGTGGACCTGCGCGACATGAACTCGTGGCGGATGAAGCTGGCGGACGTGACGACGGCGGAGATGCTGGAGGTCCACCTCATCAACGCGGTGGCGCCCTTCATCCTCTGCGGCAAGCTCAAGCCGCTGATGGCGCGCGAGCGCTCCTCGCCCGGCCACATCGTCAACGTGTCAGCCATGGAGGGCAGCTTCTCGCGCGGGACGAAGACGGACCGGCACCCGCACACCAACATGGCGAAGGCCGCGCTGAACATGATGACGCTGACGTCCGCGGCGGACTACGCCAAGGACCGCATCTACATGAACGCCGTGGACACCGGCTGGGTCACCGACGAGGACCCGGTGCAGTTCTCCGAGCGCAAGGTGCAGGACCTCGACTTCCAGCCGCCGCTGGACATCGTCGACGGCGCGGCCCGCATCGTGGACCCGGTCATCTTCGCGGAGAACACCGGCGAGTACGCCTGGGGCAACTTCTTCAAGGACTACCGCCCCACCGCATGGTGAGCCTGTAACCGCTTCGCCCGGGAGCAGGGCCCCCACCCGACAGGTGGGTACGCCGAGCCCGCTCCCGGGGCCTCGTGGGAAGCCCGTGGGTCGCCGCCCACTCCGGTGAAGCTTCCATGGGGTCGTGGGCTTGGTGGCACCTGTCACCATGCTACAACTCCGCCGGTTCCGGCGAAGGCGCGCGCAGGTGCACTCCGCCGGCCGAAGCGCGGGGTGAGCACGCATTGATGTCAGCACGACAAGGCATCATCCCGCCACGCCTGGCGTCCAATGACTCTCAAGCCCGGCGTCCACCTCCACGGACTTCACCTACCCCCATGCCGATGACTCGTGTGCATTCACGGCCGCTGAGCGCCCTGCTCGCCGCCCTGTTCCTCACCCTCTCCGCGTGCGGAGACAACGACGCTCCTTCCAGAGAGGACGCAGGTCCCTCAATCCCGGATGCGTCCAGTCCGGACAGCGGCACGCCTGACAGCGGTGGCGATGCGGGCATGCCGGACTCCGGAGAGGACTCGGGCACGCCCTCGGATGGCGGCCCTGGTGACGGCGGCGGCTGTCCTGGCGGTGCCTTCTCCCTGGACTCCTGTCCTCCCGACGATGGAGGCCCCGGCCCCCAGCCTGAACCCGACGGGGGTCCTGTCGACGCGGGTCCCGCCGACGCGGGAAGCCCCATCTGCGGCGATGGCACGCGCGAGCCCCCGGAAGCCTGTGACGACGGCGACACGACGAGCAACGACGGCTGTGATTCGAGCTGCGCCCTGGAGCCCGGGTGGAGCTGCCCTATCAACGGGCGCGCCTGCCAGGCCGCGGGGTGTGGCGACAACATCATCGCCGGCTCCGAGGAGTGTGAGGACGGCAACGTCAGCGTGGGAGATGGCTGCGACAGCGCGTGCCGCCTGGAGCAGGGCCACAAGTGCCCTGTGATTGGCCAGCTTTGCAGCCGCACCACCTGCGGCGACGCGGTCACCGAAGGCACCGAGCAGTGCGACGACGGCAACAACAACACCGGTGATGGTTGCTCCCCGCTGTGCATGAGGGAGCCGCGCTGCGCCAACGGCATCTGTGAGGCCACGTGCGGCGACGGAGTGATGCTGCCCGGCAGCACCGCCGAGGAGTGCGACGATGGCAACACCCGCGCCCATGACGGCTGCTCGCCGACGTGCCGCCTCGAGCCGGGCTTCGTCTGCCAGGTCATCGAACAGGAGCCGCCCGCCCTGGTGAAGCTCCCCATCGTCTACCGCGACTTCCGAGGCTACGACCTGCCGGCCAAGGCCCCCCTGCCGCAAGGGCACATCGACTTCGAGAACAAGAACGGCATGGAGATGGGCATCGTGAAGAACCTCCTGAATGCGTCCGGCAAGCCCGACTACGCGAAGGAGGGTGTGCCCTCCACCACGACTCACGGTGCCGCGACCTTCGCCCAGTGGTTCGTCGACACGGCCCTCGTGAACAGGCCGGTGGTCGCGGAGCTGTCACTCCAGCGACAGCCGAATGGCTCATACCTCTACGACAACGCGGCGTTCTTCCCGCTGGACGACCTGGGCTGGGTTGCCGCCGGGTTGGAACCGCTGCGCAGCGACTCCGGCACGCCCATCCAGCAGCGGAACTTCAGCTTCACCAGCGAGACGCGCTACTGGTTCGAGTACAAGGGCACCGAGGTCCTCGAATTCCGGGGCGATGACGACGTCTGGGTGTTCGTCAATCGCATCCTGGCGCTCGACATGGGCGGCATCCACGGGGCCTCGACTGGCACCGTCAACCTGTCCGCCCAGGCCGCGCGGCTCGGACTCAGCGTGGGCGGCATCTACGAGGTCGCGGTGTTCCAGGCCGAACGCCACACCACTGGGTCCTCGTACCGACTCACCCTCAACAACTTCGCCTCCCGCCGCACCCATTGCCGGATGCTCTGTGGCGACGGACGCGTTGACGCGGGAGAGCAGTGCGATGACGGAGTGAATGACGGCGGCTACGGCCAGTGCGCGCGCGGTTGCGTGCTGGGGCCTCGCTGTGGGGACGGCTTCGTCCAGGAGGCGTCCGGCGAGGAGTGCGATGACGGCAACAGCGAGGACAGGGACGGCTGCAGCGCCACCTGCAAGCTGGAGATTGGCTGAAGCGTGAGAGCCACCGGCTCCGGGGCCCTCGTGCTCCGGAGCCGGGCAGGTCTCACGCGCGGATGCGCCGGTACATCAGGTCCGTGCGCAGCGCGTACTTCAGGCCCGCGGTGACTTCCGCCCCCTCGTGGTACAGGTGGTGGTTGAAGAGCAGCGCGGAGCCCGTGCGCGGCGTCACCGAGCGCCCGAGGTAGAGGAAGTTCGTCGCGCCTCCGTGCGTGCAGTCGTTCAGGTACACCATGAAGGTGAGCAGGCTTCGCTCCTCGCGGTCCCGCACGAAGGCCCCGTCGAAATGCGGGGCGAAGTACTGCCCCGCCTCGTAGCGGTAGCAGCGCAGCCGCTCGTTCGTCCCGCACAGCTCCCACTCGCGCTCCAGCCGGGGCGGGACGTGGGGCTTGATTCGCTGGAACAACAGGTCCGCCAGCTCGTAGTCGTCGAACATCACCCGGGTGTTGTTCCGGATGTCGGGCCGCATCACGAAGCCAGCGGCGGTGGTGATGGGCGCCGCCGTCGGCCCGACCTCCTCGATTCGCGCCACCAGCGCCTCGCACTCCGCGCCGTTGAGCAGGTCCTCGACGGTGATGACCAACGGGTTGCGCTCATCCAGCTCTTCATCGGGGTCCGGAAGCAGGGGCGTCATGGACCTGGATGTGATTCCAGGCGCCGCGAAATGTAAACGTGCTCCGCGCCCCCTACATCCTGTGGGTGTCGTAGCTGGACGGCGCATCCACGTGGAAGGCGAGGTCCACGGCGCGCGCCTGCCCGGCCTCCAGCGTCACCCGGCAGGTGGTGATGCCATCGGCATCGGCGGGTGCGCAGTCCTTCGAGGACTCCGGCTCCACCTCCACCTTCACGTCCTCCAGTTCGGAGACAGGCAGGTGCTCGGACAGCTCTACCGTCGCCGTGCCCGTGCCCAGGTTGGAAAGCAGGAAGCGGTAGGCGTAGCGGAAGCGGTGCTTGCCGCCGAAGAGGCCCACCCGCCCCACCTCCTGAATCAGGGTCCGCTTCACTCGCAGGCCTTCCGCCAGACCGAAGGTCAGGTCGAAGGGCATCCCCCGCGCGACGCGCTCCATCGACAGGCTCCCCAGATAGCCCGTGTCACGGAAGAGGCTGACCTCCCCCGGCAGCAGGGGGAAGCTCGTGGTGTTGGAGAGCCGCGCCACTCGAAACACCACCGGATGCAGCTTGGGCACCGTGCGCCAGGAGAACTTCGCCGGGAGCGAGTGACGCCCCAGCAGCACCCGCACCGCGCTGCCGTCCCCTGGCACCCGCGTCGCCTCCAGCGCCTCCCACTGCACTGACACGCCCTGGGCTGTCACGGACAGGCCCGACAGGGACGCCGAAATGAGCGTCTCGCCACCCGTCTCCACGTGCAGCGCCTGCTCCTCGCGCGGCACCAGCACCTTGCGCTCCTTCGGATGCTTCGTGGCGTGGACGACCAGGGCCGACACCTCCGGAGGCGTGGCGTCCTGTCGCGGCAGCGCGGTGGAGAGAAAGAGCTTCGCGCCCGTCCACTCCTCCCCCGTTCTCTGCCGCACCGTGGCCAGCGACGTCAGCTCCACCAGCCCCTCCGCCTCGTTCGCCCGGGCCTCGTAGCTCGGCACCCAGGACGTGCCGCCCACCAGATAGGTCAGCTCCACGCGTGCGCGTGCCCCCCGTGGACAGGACAGGCGCACCTCCACGCGGTGCTCGGCTCGGGCCCCCTGCTGGCGCAGGTTCGCCAGCTCCACGTCGACCTCGGCGCGGCGCTGCGCCAGCTCTCGCCTCCGCTCCGCCAGGTCCCGTGCCTCCTTCACCGAGCGCAGCCGCACCGCCATCGCCGCGTCGAAGGCGGCCGCCCACGTCCCCGTGTCGGGCCTGGGCCCGGTCAGCTCCCGGGTGACACGCGCCACGGCCACATCCGTATAGCCCTGCGCCAGTCGAGCCAGCTCGGCCGCCTGGGCCTCCGCCGCGTCCAATACTGCCTGCTCGCGCCCGAGCGCGATTCCCCGCGCCTCCCATTTCTCCCGCTCGGGCGCGAGCTCCCTCTCGAGCGTCCAACTCTCCGCGGTGAGGCCCTCCAAGGTGGCCCCCGTCGCGCGAGCACGAAAGCTCTCCCGGGATGCGGACCCGGGCACCCGCTCGAAGACGACGGTGGTGGCGCCCTGACAGGCCACCTCCGTCGAGCGGGTCACCTGGGCACGGTCTGGATGGATGACGACGGAAGACACCTGGGACACGGAAGCAAGCGCCAGGAACGCCCAGGGAAGCAAGCTCATCGGTGGCTCCTGTGGGACTGCTCCAGGCGCCAGTGCTGCGGACGGCGCAGGGAGTATTCAAAGGTGACGGTCTGCTTTCCGCCGGGCGGGACGACGACGCGCCAGCGCAGCTCTCCCGTGTTCGGCACCGGCTGGACCTCGGGGTCGGCGCGCACCAGCCTCACCTCCAGCTCGCTGTTCCCGCTCACCGGCAACTGGTCCACCACCTGCGTCTGGAGGGGGAATGAATAGGGATTGGGAATCTCCAAGGTGACTTCGTAGGTGTTGATTTCATCCGGGGAGATGAAGCCCTCTGTCGACTGCACCAGCCGGACGTTGCGCGCGGTGCGCACCGCCGGGTCCACGCCGAGCGGCAGCGTGAAGGGCTCTCCCGGGACCACCACCTTCAGCGTCGCGGTGCCCACCGGCTGGTCCCCCACGAAGAGGTTCGCCGCGCCGCCGGGCAGCGCGCTGGACGACGGGCTCTTGAGCTGGGCCACCAGGAACGCCTCCGACGCGAGCGCTGGATAGACGTGGCGCTCCACCTGGACCGGCCACGACTCGATGAGCAGGGGAATGCTCCGCTCGCCCCGAGCGCTGGGCACCGTCTCCAGGCGCGGCGCGGTGAACGCCAGGTCATGGCCCCCGGCGAGCGCGGCGGGCAGGTCCGCGGACAGGGTCGGCGGCACGTAGCCTTGGGGCGGAGCGAGCCCCACGTAGCTGTCGACGACGGGCTCCTCCACATAGGGACGGCTGAAGGTCGGCGGGCCGTTGAGCGAGATTCCCATGCCCGTGGAGGAGCTCCCCACATCGACTGAAGGCGGCGCGCCGATGATTTCGACCACCTCGCCCAGCGACTCGGGCAGCAGCTCCACCGCGACGCGGAGGGTGCTTCCGGGCCCGAGCCGGATGTCGCCGCGGGCGTAGGGCTTGAACACCTCTTTTTCAAACCGCAACGTGTAGATACCGGGCGGCAGCCGCGTGAAGCGGTATTCCCCCTGCGCGTCCGTGGCGACGAAGTCCTCTTGTCCCATCGCTGGGGACATCGCCGTGACGACGACGTCCGAAACCGGCCTTCGCGACTGGGCGTCGATGACGGTGCCACGGAGGGTGCCCGAACCGAGCAGGCGCGCGCCTCCACCCGTCCGCGACTCCGACGGCGGCGACGGAGCCACCACCGGGGAGGTCTGGGCGACCACGGCCGGGTTCGAGCTCGGGCTCGGGCTCGGGCTCGGCGACGCGGCCAGCGTGCCCGCCTTCTCCTGGAGTTGTTGACGCAGCGCATGCTCCACGTTCGGGCCGCCGCTATCAGACGGCAGCGGCGGCGGGTCATGGGGCTCGGCCTTCCTCTCCGGCGTCGGGATGAACCGCTCCACGCGGCCCAGCTTCCACGCGCTCAGCTTCGGCAGCGCGGTGGCGTGGGAGGGCAAGGCGGTGCTGAGCGTGAGCCGGGCGTGCGACCAGTCCTCTCCCGTCTCCTGACTGACGCGGCCGGAGAGCGCCACCTGGACGCGTTGCTGCGCGGGCTGCAGTTGCAACTCGTAGCGCGGGTACCAGCGCACGGCCTGGGTGACCAGATAGGAGACGCGCACCCGGGCGGGCCCCGAGCCCGTGAGGAGGACGCCCACGTCGAGGCCAGCCCCCTGACTTGGAGTGGCGAGCCGAGCCGCCTCGCCAAGCCGCTGCCGACGCTCCTCCTGCAGCATCAGGACGCGCCCCTCCAGCTCGCGCATGCGCCCCTCCAGCTTCGCGGCCGTGTCGATGAGGAACGACGTGGCGGTGGCCCAGCTCGCCGGAGACGCGGGGCGGACTGGGGTCTCCTCCCCGCCCGCGTCCACGGGCTTGACGCGGCGGAGCGCGCCGAGGTGGACCCAATAGGCGACGCGCTCGGATTGCGTTCGCGCGAGGGCATCATCCAGCCGGTCCAGCGTCGCGAGCAGCTTGCGCGCCTCCTGCATGGGAAAAGGCGGGGCCTCGGTCGGCTTCACCTCCACGGAGGCAATCCGGGCGCCCTCGGCCTCCACCTGGACGGAGGCTGGGTCCACGAAGCCTGGCAGGGAGGGCAACTCCAGGCGCTGGGTGCCGGAGACCTCGACGGAGGCGGTCCGCACCACCCGGGCCCTGTCGCTGTAGACGGTGACGCCGGTGATGGGCGCCTCGACGGAGGCGTGCAGCAGGTGGCTCGCGGCCCATCCGAGTCCAAGAAGGAGCATGGAAGCCAAGCTACCGGGCCCCCTGTGCTCACATCTTCACGGAGTCATCATGGCACGGGCATGAATGGTTCAGCCCTGGCCCGTTCCAGGGGATACCGGGGAGCGGTTGGAGCGATGACCCCAGCCCCCATCACCCACGTCCCCTCCGGGACTGACGGAAAGGAAGCCATGCTACACATCACCAGCGCGAGTCAGGGAGCCCGGGTGCGATTGGAGACCCTCCCCACGGCCCCGCCGAAGAAGGCCCTCAAGGCCGACGCGAAGACGGAGTTCGACGCGCTCGGAGAAGAGCTCTTCGACCTCCAGGACCTGCTCTGGGGCGCGCGCATGAACTCCGTGCTCATCGTCCTGCAAGGCCGCGACACAGCGGGCAAGGACGGCACCATCAAGCACGTGGTGGGCAGCCTCAATCCCCGAGGCGTCAGCGTCGCCTCCTTCGCCGCGCCCAGCACGGAGGAGCGCGAGCATGACTTCCTCTGGCGCATCCACCGCCACACGCCCCGCCAGGGCGAGTTCTCCATCTTCAACCGCTCCCACTACGAGGACGTGCTCGCCGTGCGCGTCCATGACCTGGCACCCCGCTCGCTCTGGAAGGAGCGCTACGGGCACATCCGCGACTTCGAGGAGATGCTCTCCGAGCACGGCACCATCGTCCTGAAGTTCTTCCTCCACATCAGCCAGAAGGAACAGGAGCAGCGCCTGCTGGCCCGGGAGGAGGAGCCGCGCAAGGCCTGGAAGATCAGCGCCGGGGACTGGGAGGACCGACGCCACTGGGCGGCCTACACCCGCGCCTACCATGACGTCTTCGCGCGCACGTCGACGAAGAACGCGCCGTGGACCATCGTCCCCGCGGATGCCAAGTGGTACCGCAACCTCGTCGTCGCGCGCACCGTCGCCGCCGCCCTGCGGCCCTATCGCAAGCGCTGGCAGCAACGGCTGGACGAGGTGGGCGCGAAGAAGAAGGCGGAGCTCCGGACCTGGCGCAAGAAGCAGTAGCGCGACGTCGCCCGCAACGCGGCCCGCAGCCCCGACACCTGGGCGTGCCTCCCTGGGACGCCCCGGTGTCGCGTGTCACGCGCTCACTCGATACCCGACGCCCCACCTGTCGATTGGCGCACGTGCCCGCCCGCGCGAATGCACCGCGCGGGAGCAGAATCAGCACTTCGTGCATTCCATGGATTCCGGCAGTTCCCTGAAAGGCCGCCCCGGCCTCGTGGGCTGTCGGTCTGTTGCGTGGAATGGAGCGAAACATGGAGTTCAATCGAAGGGCCGCGCCGTGGCGCGTCCTGAGTGCTGTCTGGTTGGCCACCGTCCTGGGTGCCTGTGGAGTCAATTCCGAGTCTCCTTCCTCCGGTGACGTCGAGCCCGCGGCGAAGCTGGAAGCGGAGGATGAGGTCTCCGAGTTCGCGGTGGACCCCTACGCGGACGCGGTGGCACCCAACGGTGTCATCGCGGTCCTCAACCCGAACAATGCCGTGGGCGCGCCGGATGGGCAGGTCGCCAGCTTCGTCGCGGCGTTGGGCGGCTCGCTGAACCTGGACATGGGCCAAGGCGAGGAAGGCAGCGGCCCGCTGCGCATCCACTACCGGGGCCTGACGGTGGCGGTGGTGGCGCAGGTGGAGTTCCTGCGCGCCGACATGACGGTCATCACCACGGGGCAGGTGCGGCTCGTGGAGCTGGGGCTGGGCACCTATACGGCGCTCGTCCCCTATACGAATGCCACGCCGTATCGCTTCGTGAAGCTCAAGGGCGGGCTGGCCGCCGTCTACCAGGTGGACGCGGTGGAGGCGACGGGGCCCTTCTGCGGCGACGGCAAGGTGGTGACGGGCGAGGGCTGTGACGACGGCGACCGCACGGGAGGCGACGGCTGTAGCGCCACCTGTCAGGTGGAGCCGGGCTATGCCTGTCAGGGCCAGCCCAGCGTCTGCACGGACGTCAACGAGTGCACCAACGGCACCTCGCAGTGCTCCACCAACGCCACCTGCACCAACACCCCCGGCAGCTACACCTGTGTCTGCAAGGCGGGCTACTCGGGCAACGGCAGGACCTGCACGGACGTCAACGAGTGCACCAACGGCACCTCCCAGTGCTCCACCAACGCCACCTGCACCAACACCCCTGGCAGCTACACCTGCGCGTGCAAGGGCGGGTACACGGGCAATGGCAGGACGTGCACGGACGTCAACGAGTGCACCAACGGCACCTCGCAATGCTCCACCAACGCCACCTGCTCCAACACGGCGGGCAGCTACACCTGTGCGTGCAAGGCGGGCTACTCGGGCGATGGCAGGACGTGTACGGACGTCAATGAGTGCACCAACGGCACCTCCCAATGCTCCGTGAATGCCGTCTGCACCAACACGGCGGGCAGCTACACCTGTGCCTGCAAGGGCGGGTACACGGGCACTGGCAGGACATGCAACGACATCAACGAGTGCACCAACGGCACCGCGCAGTGCTCCGTCAACGCCACCTGCACCAACACGGCGGGCAGCTTCACCTGCACGTGCAAGGCGGGCTACTCGGGCAATGGCAGGACGTGCAATGACATCAACGAGTGCACCAACGGGACGAGCACCTGCACCCCGGGCCAGCGGTGCGTGAATCAGCCCGGCGGCTTCGACTGCGTGCCCGGGAGCTGCCCGCCGCCGCAGGTCAAATGCGGAGGCTCGTGCGTGGATGCGAACACGGACGAGTCCAACTGCGGCTGCTGCGGCAACACCTGCGCCAGCGGGAAGACCTGCACGTCCGGCGCCTGCGGAGGCAGCATCGCTCCGTTCCAGCTCACCGCGACCTGGGAGCAGGCGCAGGACGCCCAGCTCCTCATCCGGACGCCCTCTGGCGAGCTCGTCAGCTACGAGGCCGGCATCACCGGCGCGCGGGCGGCGGGCGGCGAGGACGCGGCGCCCCAGCGTGGCACCTATGACGTCTGTCTGAGGACCACCAGCTTCGAGACGAAGCACGGCGACGACAGCCCGGTGCCCTACACCCTCACGGTGAAGCGGCCGGGCCAGCCGAGCCGCATCCTGCGCGGCACCATCGTCGGTGCCGACGCGGAGGCCACGTGCCATCCGGGCCACCCGTCCTTCATCGAGTCCATCTCCTACCCTTGATGGCCTGAGTCCCTTGACTCCTGGCGCGCGGGGAGCCGTCTTCCCCGCGCGTCACGGGAGCCCGCTCGGGGAACGGCGGAGCCTCGCGCATTCAATGCGCGGGCTGACGCGGCAGCCACACGTTGAAGCGGGTGCCATCCTCGCCGGAGGACACGTCGATGCTGCCGCCATGGCCCAGGACAATCAGCCGGGAGATGTAGAGCCCCAGGCCGATGCTGCCCCTTCCCCTGCGAGCCTCGGGGCCGCGGCGGTAGGGCTCGAAGAGGGTGGACAGCAGTGACACGGGAATGGGAGCGCCCTGGTTGTGGACCTCCAGGCACATGCCCCCCTCGTCCTCCCGGAGCACCACTCGCACGCGGGAGCCCGGCTCGCTGTGCTGAAGCGCGTTGCCCACCAGGTTGGTCACCACCTGCGCCAGCCGGTCCTCGTCCGCGTCCAGGTGGCCGTCTCCGCGCAGGTCCAGGTGGACGTGCCGGTGGGGATGCATGAGCAACACCTCGTCGACGACCTGCCGTATCAGGCCATGCATATCCATGGGACGGGGGCGGATGGGGATGCTCTCGCTGACACGCGCCTGGGTGAAGTCCAGCAGGTCGCGAATCATTCGCGTGGCCCGCTGGGTCGCATCGCGGATGCGGTCGATTCCCTTCACGCCGTCCTCGGACAACCCCGCGCGCCGGAGCAGCGCGGCGGCCGTCAGGAGGATGGCGTTGAGGGGATTGCGCAGGTCATGGCTCACGATGGCCACGACGTCCTCGCGCACCCGCACCGCCTCGCGCGCCTCCCGGTACAGCCGCGCGTTCTCGATGGCCACCGCCGCGCGGTCCGCCGCGCCGCGCGCCAGCTCCACCAGCGCCTCCATCTCCGGGGGCTCGTGAGGCTGGGTCCACACCAGGTGGATGAGCCCCAGCGCGCGCCCACGCGACACCAACGGGACCACCGCGGAAGACCGGGGCTGCAGCTCCTCCAGCAGCGCGCGGTGTGCCGCGCTGCTCGACACCGCATCCAACCATTCCGGCGTCACCTGGGGCTCGGCGATGGACTCGGCCCTCGCCAGCGCCCGAGCCATGGGCGTGTCGCCCTCCACGCGCGGAGCGAAGGGCAGGATGCGTCGAATCAGCTCCCGGCGCGACGGCTCCTTCGCGGCCGCCTCCAGCCGGACGAGCTGCCCGTCCCCGTCCAGCAGGTCCACGGTGCAGTAGTCGGACAGGTGCGTCACCACCAGGCCCGCGAGGCTCCGGAGGGTGGCCTCCAGGTCCAGCGAGCCCGACAGCACCCGCCCCGCTTCCAGCAGGAAGTCCCGGGCCGCGTTCGTGCGGCGGATGTCGGTGATGTCAGTGGAGATGCCGCAGACGATGGGCTCCTCCCCGCGCGCGCCGGGCAGCGGGAACTTCATGGCGAACCACGTGCGCAGGCCCTTCACCCCTGGGACCTGCTCGTCCGCCATCAAGGGCGCGTGAGTCTCACGCACCCGCGCGTCGTTCTCGCGGTTGCGCTCCGCCACCGAGGCGGGAAGCAGCTCGCAGTCCGTCCTCCCGAGGATGGCCGAGCGCGGAATCCCCATCGCCGCCTCGAAGCTCCGGTTGACGAGGACGAAGCGGCCCTGCGCGTCCTTGGCGAAGATGACGGGGGGCGCATGGTCGATGATGGCCTGGAGCCACGACGCATCCTCGCGCGTCCTGCCTGTCACCGAGTGCTGGCTCACCGCGTCCACGGCCGCCTCCGCCACCACCGCGCCCAGGATTCGCAGCTCGCGGAGGGACACCTCCACTCCGGCCTCGTCGAGCAGCTCCAGCAGGCAATCGTGGAACAGGGCGTACTCCCGCGTGAGCAGGCCCGTGTCCGAGTCCTGACGGGCGCGCCAGCGCTCCGCCTGCCTGGCGCGCAGGTCATCGAGCACGCGGGGAGCGGGAGGAACCCGCGCCTCCCGAAGCGCTCGGCCCAAGGCCTCCAGGAGCACGGGGACCAGGTCCACCAGCCTGCTCTCGGCGAGCCCCTGCGGTCCGCGCTCCCGCTCCAGCCGGAGCGCATAGAGGGCCCTCAGCTCGCGCTCCAGCCCGAGGAGCAGCTCTCCCATCCGACCCGCGAAAGCTTCCCCCTCCTGCACCAACGCGCGGCTCCTTCCTGACCGACTGGCTGCACGGCTGGAGCGGGCGAGCCGCCTTGCGCCTCGACGGGCGCCCCATCAGGACACCCTCCCGCCTTCCCCCACACGAACCCCGTCGCCGTCCTGGACCTTCCGACGCGAGCACAGGACAACACTGCGCATCGCCTCCGCTGGGGTTCATGCGAGCAACCAACCGGGGACGCTCGCGATGACAGCAGCGTCTGGGAATCGGCGGGCCCTGACGTCAGCCCTCGCGTCGGATGAAGTGCGCCACGAAGTGCAGGCGGCGAAGCATCTCCAGGCTGGGCGTGGTGGAGCGCCAGGACGAGGCGATGATTTCCGTCGGCGGCTCGTTCCACTGCGCCACGCTGGACGTCCGGCGCCGGGGTGGCCTCAAGTCCTGCTTCCAGGGACGCCGGAAGGCGTGCCAGCCCGCGAGGGGTCCGTTAAAAGGGCCCCCATGACGGCACTCGCTGACCTCTTCCCGACCGACGAGCAGATTCCCTCCGGCGTGCGTCTTCCCGCCTATCTGGAGCAGCGCGAGTACCTGGTGGGAGGCGAGCTGAGGACCTGGGCGGGAGACCTCAGCCCCGTGCGCAGCCCCGTCTTCGTGAAGACGGCCGAGGGCCTGAAGCAGAAGGTGATGGGCGCCACGCCGCTCCTGACGTCCCGCGAGTCGCTGGAGGCGCTCGCGGCGGCGGTGAAGGCGTACGATTTGGGCCGGGGCGTCTGGCCCACCATGAAGGTCGCCGAGCGCATCGAGGCCGTCGAGCGCTTCGTGGTGGCGATGCGCGCGCGGCGCACGGAGGTGGTGAACCTCCTGATGTGGGAGATTGGCAAGACGCAGCCGGACTCCGAGAAGGAGTTCGACCGCACCATCGACCTCATCGTGGAGACCATCCGCTCGCTGAAGGAGCTGGACCGGACCTCGTCCCGCTTCGTGCAGGAGCAGGGCATCATGGCGCAGATTCGCCGGGCCCCCATGGGCGTGGCGCTGTGCATGGGGCCCTACAACTACCCGCTCAACGAGACCTTCAGCACGCTCTTCCCCGCCTTGCTGATGGGCAACACGGTGGTCTTCAAGCCGGCGAAGTTCGGCGTGCTGCTCATCCGCCCGCTCCTGGAGTCCTTCCGGGACTGCTTCCCTCCCGGCGTCATCAACATCATCTACGGCAAGGGCCGCGAGACGGTGGGCGCGCTGATGGAGAGCGGCCAGGTGGACCTCTTCGCCTTCATCGGCACCAACAAGGGGGCGAGCGAGCTGAAGAAGATGCACCCCCGCCCCCACCGCCTGAAGTCCGTGCTGGGTCTGGACGCGAAGAACCCGGCCATCATCCTGCCGGACGCGAACCTGGATGACGCCGTGAAGGAGTGCCTCACCGGCACGCTGTCCTTCAACGGCCAGCGGTGCACGGCGCTCAAGCTGCTGGTGGTGCACCGGAGCATCGTCGACGCCTTCCTGAAGAAGTTCACCGCCGCGGTGGACCAGCTCAAGCCCGGCATGCCGTGGGAGCCGGGCGTCTCCGTCACGCCCCTGCCGGAGCCGGGCAAGACGGACTACCTGCAGGGCCTGGTGAATGACGCGGTGTCCAAGGGCGCGCGCGTGGTGAACGCGACGGGCGGCCAGTCAGCGCACTCGTTCTACGCGCCCACGGTGGTGTACCCCGTGACGCAGGACATGCGGCTGGCGAGCGAGGAGCAGTTCGGCCCCGTCGTCCCGGTGATGGTGTTCGACGAGGACGAGGAGGTGGTGCGGCTGGTGGTGAACTCCCAGTTCGGCCAGCAGCTCAGCCTCTTCGGTCAGGACTCGGCGCGCATCGGCCGCTTCATCGACGCGTTCTCCAACCAGGTCGGCCGCATCAACCTCAACTGCCAGTGCCAGCGCGGCCCCGACACCTTCCCCTTCAACGGGCGGAAAGACTCCGCCGAGGGCACCCTGTCCGTCGCGGATGCGCTGCGCGTGTTCTCCATCCGCACGCTCGTCGCCACGAAGACGACGCCCGCCAACACCACGCTCGTCCAATCCATCCTGACCCGGCACGAGTCGGACTTCCTGACCACGGACTTCCTCTTCTGAAGCTCGGACGGGGCGCGCCTCGATGAGGCCCACCGGCGCGTGCGGGCCCCCCCGCAGGCGCCGTCGACACGCTCAGTCGAACTCGAGCGCCCGCTGGAAGTCGGCCGGATTGGAGGCGGCGCCCTGGGCGGTCTCCAGGGTGAGCAGCCCCTCGCGGTAGAGCTGCGTCAGGTGCTGGTCGAAGGACTGCATGCCGAACATGTCGCGGCCCTTCTCGATGACGTCCTTCAGCTCGCTGGCGCGGTCATCCCGGATGTACTGCTCCACCGTCTTCGTCTGCACCATGATTTCCAGCGCCACCGTGCGGCCCTTGCCGCTGGCCCGGGGCAGGAGCCGCTGGGACACCGTGGCCTTCAGACAGTCCGCCAGGCGCATGCGCACCATCATCTGCTCCTCCGCGGGGAACACCGACACCAGGCGGTTGATGGTGCGCGAGGCGTCCGTCGTGTGCACCGTGGAGAGCACCAGGTGGCCCGTCTCCGCCGCCTTGAGCGCGATGTCGATGGTCTCCGTGTCACGCATCTCTCCCACCAGGATGACGTCCGGGTCCTGGCGCAGCGCCCCTCGGAGCGCCACCGCGAAGTTGTTCGTGTCCGAGCCAATCTCCCGCTGGGAGATGGACGACTTGATGTTCTTGTAGATGAACTCGATGGGGTCCTCGATGGTGAGGATGTGCAGGTTCTCCGAGCGATTGATGTGGTCAATCATCGACGCCAGCGTGGAGCTCTTCCCGGAGCCCGTGGCGCCCGTCACCAGCACCAGCCCTCGCTCGTTGCTCGCAATCGTCTTGAGCACCTTCGGCAGGCCCAGCCCGTCGATGGTAGGGATTTCATCCGGGATGATGCGCAGGATGCACGCCAGCGAGCCGCGCTGACGGTAGATGTTGACGCGGAAGCGCGCGACACCCGGCAGGCTGTAGGACGCGTCGCACTCCTGGAGCGTGTCCAACTGCTTCTTGATGGAAGGGTCCGAGATGACGTGGAACGCCACCTGCTTGGTGTGGTCCGCGAGGAGCTTCTCCATCTTCAGGGGCCGCAACGCACCGTTCACCCGGTAGATGGGCGGGTCACCCGGGCGGAAGTGGATGTCCGATGCGCCATTCTGCACGCCGACCGTGAGCAGCTTGTTGAGTGTTGCCAGATCCAGGAGAGGGCCTACCTTCAGCGAGGAGAGCCCCGGATTCTAGGGCAACGCCTCTCACCTGCCCACGGAGTGGGTAATGACCCTCGCGCCGCCCCTGGGTGGTGAGAGCCCCGCCCGTGGGCCACGGCGCTTCACACGCATCTCGACAAGCGCCACGGCAAGAATCCCGGCACGCGGTACCCGTCACTCGGCGGCGAGGACTTCGGGAGGGATGGGTGCCAGAGGGGCCAGGACGAAGTGCTGCACGGAGTTCATCGACATCAAACCCTTGGAGACCGTGGTCAGCTGCCCGGCGAGCCGCCTCCAGCGTCCTTCCTCCACGAGGAACTCGCCGCGAGCCACGTAGGAGAACTCCATCAGCCCGGGAATGGATTCCTTCAGCTCGCGGTGGGCAAGCTTGCCCTCGTGCCGCTCCGCGAGCGTGAAGTCGATGACGGCCACCGTGCGGCCCTCGGCCTCCTGCTCCAGCGCCACCAACTCCACGCGGTTGAGCAGGTCATGCTCGCCCTGCCAGCTGTCGCCCATCTTCAGCAGGTCCGCGCTGTGGGTCCACACGTCCCCCACCGAGACCGGCTTCGACGGGAGCTCCACCATGAAGGCCAAGAGGTTGCGCTGCTCGCGCTTGAGGTCGCTCGTCACCAGCCCCGAAGGCGTCAGGTTCGCGCGAAGCTGCACCGTCCCCTCCATGGACTTCATCGCCTTGGCCATCGCCTGCTCCTGCTTCGACGAGCGCTTCACCTTGGGCATGTCCATCCGTGTCACCACCACCTTGGCGGCCACGTCTCCCGAGGGCTTCGGCGTGAGCACCAGCACCATGGCGGACTGCGTCGGCTGGCGGACTTCGAAAATCTGGCGGCGCTTGCTCGCGGAGACCCCCTTCAGCTTGAGGCTGGAGAGGTCCACTCGCATCGAGCTGCCCTTCGGGTCCGTGTCCTCCGACGTGTACTCGTAGCCCATCGACTCGGGAGGCACCTTCCACCGCAGCGTCACCGGCGGAGGCGCCGCGCCCATCAGGAGCGTGGACAACGAGAGGAGCAGCACGGTGGGGAGCGCGGGGCGACGGAGCATGGCCGCATCATCAAGCGCCCACCCGGCCGCGCGAAAGCCCCCGCTGCGTAATGAACAGACGCAACCGCGTCCACGCCAGACGCGTGGGGAGGCGGACCTGGCGATATGTCATTCTCTTTTCAGGCGGTTGCCACCACTCACGGCCAGGGCCCTGGCCTTGCACGGGCGGTAGCACCGTCGTCCCCTCCAACCCCTGGGTCCGTCCATGAGCGTCTCTCACACTCTCCTGCGTCGTTTGACGGTGGGCGGTGTCCTCGCCGGAGCCGTCATCGTCGCCTGTGCCACCGCTTCGCCCGCAACCACTCCCGTGGGCTCGACGGAGGCCCAGGCACTTCCGCCTGATTGCAACCCGAAATCCCCCTGCGCCGGTTCGACGTGTGCCACCTCCATCACCCCCGCGCTGTCCGTGGTGCCGGCGGACGCCTGCCCCCGTGAAGGCGAGTTCCAATCCGACGTGGACGTCTACTCCTGGAACACGTTCATCGCGCTCAACTGGCCGGCGACCACGACGACGTGCGCGCCGGATACGCAGGTCAGCATCCTCAGTGGCAAGGGGCCCACCGTCTGGGAGACCTACCCGGAGGACTCCGACATCTTCGTGAAGCCAGGCACCAAGCCCGGCGCCTGGTGCACGTTCGGCACGCCCGCGGCCGTGGAGGCGAAGCTGCGGCGGCTGACGCAGTTGACCGAGCCCGACCGTCTCGCGGCCCTCGATGCGAACATCGACAAGCTGCTGGTGAGTGACTCCAAGGCCTCGGCCGCCATCGCCGAGCGCTTCCCTGACATCGAACAGGCCATCGGCGGGCCGCTGACGGACCAGAACGGCCGGTTCGTGCGCTACGAGAAGCGCCTCAACCAGGACGAGTACAACTACCTCATCACCAACAACCTCTGGAACGCGGCGGGACAGACCAACGCCACCATCGCCTTCCCCACCGGCCCCACCCAGCGCCCGGGGCCCTGCAATGGCCAGCCGTGCGGTCCGGTGGGCGCCATGGAGGTCAAGGCGGCGTGGAAGGTGTTGTCCGCGCAGGAGGTCGCCGGCAAGCGCTTCTACACGCGCGAGGCGTGGGTCTTCAACAACGACTCCGGCGCCCCGAGCCCCGGCGCCAACCCCGTCACCGTGGGCCTGGTGGGCATGCACATCATCCACAAGACAAAGACTCAATCGACGTGGTTCTGGTCCACCTTCGAGCATGTGGACAACACGACGTCCTCCTTCTTCAACCCGCACTGCCCCAACTGCCAGCCCAACCAGCAGACGGCGCAACAGCCCTACACGGAGCTGGCCCCGGACGGCGGGCCGCTCAACGCGCCGGTGCAGGTGACTCGCACGACGCCCATCAAGGCCGACCCGAGCCTGAATGCGTACTACCGGGGACTGCTCAAGGACTCCGTGTGGGCGAACTACCAGCTCCTCAGCACCCAATGGACCACGGGTGGAGCGCCCAAGGGAACGCCGCCGGTGCTCGCCAATACGACGATGGAGACCTACATCCAGTCGACCGCGTCCTGCTTCGGCTGCCACTCCAAGGCTCCCAAGGCGAGCGGCAGTGGGACAGCGGACTTCAGCTTCCTGATGATGGAGGCGCAGTAGGCAGGGCTCAAGGCATTGACACCACCGCATCGCGACCGAACCCTCTCATCAAGGGACCTGGCCGCGATGCGGGCCGCTTGAGCGACGAGGCAGGCAACGCCTCGCCACCCCACTCCGGACTGGAGGGCCGCCACGCATGGGTACGGCAGACGAGGCGGCCTATATCTCCACCGGGCACCTGCCCGCTCCCGAGCAGGTCCGGGAGCTGGTCGCCGAAGCCCACCGACGCTATCAGGGCGACACGGAGGGCCAGTGCTCGGAGGTCTACCCCGCGCTGGCGAGGGTGGCGCCCCAGCTCTTCGGCGTGTGCGTGGCGGGCATCAACGGAAGCAGCCACGGCGCCGGAGACGTGGGCCATGCCTTCACGCTCATGAGCGTCTCCAAGCCCTTCGTCTTCGCCCTCGTCTGTCAGGCGCTGGGCCCGGAGGCAGCGCGGCGCAAGCTGGGCGTCAACGCCACCGGATTGCCCTTCAACTCGGCCATGGCCATTGACCAGAGCCCGGACGGGCGCACCAACCCCATGGTGAACTCGGGAGCGCTCGCGACGACGAGCCTGGTTCCGGGCACCAGTCCCGAAGCCCGGTGGCGCTTCATCCAGGAAGGGCTGTCGAGCTTCGCTGGCAGGCGACTGGTGCTCGACGAGGAGGTGTATGACTCCGCGACGAAGACGCACCACCGCAACCAGGGGCTCGCCTGGCTGTTGCACGGCCTTGGCCGCCTGGAGACTCCACCGCCCCTGACGACGGAGCTGTACACCCGTCAGTGCTCGCTGGCGGTGACGGCCAGGGACCTCGCGGTGATGGGAGCCACCCTGGCGGACGGCGGCGTCAATCCCGTGACGCGGCTTCGGGTGGTGGACGAGGAGGTCTGCCACCACGCGCTCGCGGTGATGGCCACGGCGGGGATGTATGAGACGTCGGGAGACTGGCTCTACAACGTGGGCATGCCCGGCAAGAGTGGTATCGCTGGCGGCATCGTGGCCGTCGCGCCGGGCAAGGGCGGGCTGGGCACCTTCGCGCCACGGCTCGACGCCGCGGGGAACAGCGTCAAGGGTCAGCTCGTCGCGCGATTCCTGTCGCGGCGGCTCGGCTTGAGCCTGTTCAGTTCCAGCCCCGACGCCTGAGCCAGGATGCTCCCTGGCGGCCAGTCGACGCAGGGCTCGGCCTGGGGTCCGCGGTGTTGGCGTCCGAACTCCCATGACTACATTTTTCGCGAGTTCGACAGTCGGCGCCCCGCTGGCACAGCGCCCGAGGACACAGCCATGACGATGACGTTTCCCACGTTTCATGCGGAAGCCGTGTCTGACTTCCATCCCGCCCCCTCCGTGGAGGAGCTCGCGGCGACAAAGCTGCAGGTCTCACGCACTCCGCCCAAGGAGGCGGGAGTCCTGGGCATCCCGCTTGGAGTCGAGGGTGAGGTCCCTCGTGAGCTGGGGCTCAGCCGGGCCCAGCTCAAGGCCGCTGGCTTCGAGGGCAAGGTCGGCCAGTCCCTCGTCATTCCTCGCTCGGAGGGCCCCGCGTACATTGTCGTCGGCATCGGGGAGAAGACAGACAGTGACCTGGCGTCCCTCCGGAATGCCGCGGCGGCCTTCGCACGGGCGGCGGGCCACTACCTCCACCTCGGCTTCACCCTGCCGGAGCTCGGCGATATCAAACCGGACGTCGCCGCGCAGGCGGTCGTCGAGGGCATCCTGCTGGCGCGCTACCGCTACCGTCCGCTCAAGCGCACCTCCCAGCAGGAGCCAGCGCTCGAGGGCCTCACGCTCCTGTCGCAGTCGCTGCCCATCGAAGAGGTGAAGCGCGGCGTGGAGCGCGGCCGAATCACGGCCCGGGCGGCCGAGCTGGCTCGCGATCTGGCCAACGCGCCCGCCACGCTCCTCACCGCCCGTCGCGTCGAGGAGATTGCCCGTGTGGTGGCCGCGGAGTCGGGGCTGGACATCGAGGTCTACGACGAGAAGGCCCTCGCCAAGATGGGCTGCGGCGGCATGCTTGGCGTGAATGCCGGGAGCGCGGAGCCTCCGCGTCTCATTAAGCTGTCGTACCGCCCCAAGGACGAGCGCGGGAAGGCGCTCGAACCCGTCGGCCGCGTCTCGTTGATTGGCAAGGGCATCATGTATGACTCAGGGGGCCTCGGGCTGAAGCCGAACGACCTGGTCCACGCCGCGATGAAGACAGACATGTCCGGCGCGGGAGCCATCCTGGCGGCCATGTCGACCCTGTCCTCGCTCGGCGGCAGGTCCGCCGTCACCGGGTACCTCATGTGCACGGACAACATGCCGGGCGGCAAGGCGATGCGGCTGGGCGACGTCCTGACGGCCCGGGGCGGGAAGACGATTGAGGTCCTCAACACCGACGCCGAGGGCCGGCTGGTGATGATGGATGGTCTGGTCCTCGCGACGGAGGAGCAGCCGCCCCCCGACGCCATCCTCGACATCGCCACGCTCACCGGGGCTTGCGAGCGCGCGCTGGGTAACGACAACGCCGGAGTCATGGGCAACCACCAGGGTGTGGTCGACCAGGTGCGCGCGGCGGCCGAGAAGTCCGACGAGACGGTGTGGCAGTTCCCCCTCGACAAGCGCCTGCGCTCGGAGCTCGACTCGGAGGTCGCCGACCTCAAGAACATCGGTGGAGTCAACGCGGGGCAGATCACCGCGGGCCTGTTCCTGGAGGAGTTCGTCAACGGCATCCCCTGGGCGCACATCGACATGGCGGGGACCTCGCGAGTCGACAGCGACAAGGGCTGGCGCTCCAAGGGCGCCACGGGCTACGGCACGCGGCTGCTCATCGACTTCCTGCTCGCGTTCAGCGCGCCGAAGGAAACCCGCCACTGACGTCGCCAGCGGGCGCCTCACCCAAGAGGGGGCGCCCGCCCGGCCTTCATCGCTGGGGAATGACGTCGCGCGGGGCCCGCCGGGAGTCGCATGGGTGCTCCGTCACGACTCCCGGACCGTGTCTCAGGGCGAGCTCAAGGCAGGCGCGTCAGCTCGTAGCCGATATCGACATTGGAGATCTCCGGCTGACACAGGTAGTCGGACGTGCCAAGCCACGCCTGCCAACACAGGCTCTGCCCGCGGACAGCCGAGACATCCAGGACCATCTCCGACGTGCCCGCCCCGAGGGGCGCGGGGATGAAGGTGGGCGAACCGTTGGGAAGACAGACACCGTCCGTGCAGCGCTGGCAGTCGGGGACGATGGAGTAGCTGGTGAAGGGTTGACTCGTGTCCGAGCACCTGGGACCGAACGCATCCGACTTGGCCACCCTCACGCGAGAGACGAAGCAGCGCGGGTCCAGGTCCCGGGGCAGGGCTTCGAGTGAGGCGCTGAACACGACTCCCGAGGGCTCGGCCCGCAACTCGAACACGGCGTTGGCGAAGTCCCGGTCGCCGCCGCCGTTGAGGTCCTCCCAGCCTATCAGCCAACGGTTGGGGTAGGCGGCCGGCGAGGCCAGGGCCAGGTGCGGCATGGCGCCGTTCGACGAGGCGGGGACGACGAAGCGCTCCCCCGGCAGCGTGATGGCGCCGTATTCGGGCCGGTACAGCATGGCGTGGGCGGGCTCTTCCAGCCAGCCACAGAGCCGTCGGGTGGTGCCCGGCAGGACGCACGCGCCCGCGGAGGGGTTCCGGCGATCGCAGGTCGTGCGGTAGACGCAGCCCTGGTGGAACTCGGCCGCGGGGCTGGTGCCCCGGGTGTCCAGGTCCAGGTTCCACGAGGACTTGGAGAAGAACACGGAGACGGGCGTCTGGAGGAACAGGGCGCACCTGCCGTCCGGCGCCTTCTTCAAGCAGGGGAAGGTGATGCCAGCGTCCGCGGGCGTGTGCTTGCTCTCGTAGTAGGCGACGAGGAAGAAGACGATTTCGCGGTGACGCTCGATGTCCCCCAGCCGGATTCGCCGGTCACTCGGCGAGAAGCCGGGGTCCGGGTTGTTGGCCCTGCGCATGCCCTGCGGCGTGTACGCGGAGACGTCGTAATCGGGGATGCCATCCGGCGGGGTGAGGCGCGCGTCCGGGACGGCGCCCATCTGGTTGTAGGTGGTTGCGTCCGCGTCATCGTCCGTGAGGAGGACGACGAGCCTGCCCAGTCCCTTGAAGTCGTTGTCCGGCAGGGTCGGCTCGAGCAGGTTGGGGATGCGCGGGTAGCGTCCCAGATCCGAGTAGCCATTCATGTTGGTGTCGGGCTCCCATTGCCCCACGACGTCCACGGCGTAGGTGCTCTGGCCCTGTCCCGGCCGGGGGTCCGTCAGCATCCGCCGCGGGCTCGGCCTGGGCGCTCGTCGCGAAGAAGAACAGACAGCCCAAGGTCAACCACCTTGGGGCGGGGCGGGATTGCATGTACATGGGGGTCCTGGGAGCGGCGTGTCCGCGCACGGCGGCGCACGCGTTGGGAGCGTCACCTTCCGAAGTGGGTGACGGCCCAGTGACGCGGGAGTTTCCAGAAAATTCTAGGATGCAGGTTCGGCTGGTTTCGCCCCACGAATTCGCGCGCAGGCTCCCGGACGCCGGTCGAAGTCCGGACCGCTCCGCCCACCCGTCCTGGAGCGTCGCCGGCATTTCGACTGCGGGGCGCATCAGCGCGGGCTGCGGGCATGTCTGGGTTCAGCTGCGGGCGCTGAAACATCCAGCCACCGGCCCGCGGGTGTCAGGAAGATGTCCTAAACGCTTGCACTGAAAAACCGCACGCTTCATCCTTTCGCTCGAATCCTGTCGTGGTGCGAATGGGGATGCGTCATGAGAGCAGACTCTCATCCAGGCAGAGCGGGTGACTCCTCCCCACGGCACGCTTTTCACGACAGAAGCGACATCGTGGCTGGCCGGGCCCATGGGGTCCGCTTCCTGCGCCTCCACTTCCAATCCGAAGGGGAAGGCCGTTTCATCGGTCGGGCTCGAGGCCGCGTCCTGGAGACAGCGCTCACCCTGCATGCGCTGAAGCTCGCGGACCTCGACCCGGCGTGGCAGCAGCGCCTGCGCGACCACCGGATGAACGAGTGCGTGCGGGTGCTCTTCCACCACGGAGTGCGCCACGTCTTCACGCCCTACCTCACTCCAAGCCACTTCACGGAGCTCACCCCTCGCTAGCGAGAGCGCCTCATCTACTGGACGGGACTCGTCGTCACGGAGCCGGAGTCCGCCGCGCTCTACGTGAAGAACGGGTGGCGCGTGCGGCTGTTGGGGGACGCGAGCCTGTCAGCGCTACGGCCCCATGCGGAGCGGGCTGTCACCCTGATGCCCAGGGGTGAGCACACGCTCTGGTGCTCGGTGGTCGCCGAGCCGGGAGCTCCCTGGAACGAGTTGCTCGAGGCCGTGGCACGCAGCGGCGCCCGGACGCGGGAGGAGGCCATCCGCGCGCTCCATGGCGAGGACATCCCTCCAGCCACGCTGATGATTGGTTTTGGCAAGCCGCTCGTGACTCCGGAGCTGGTGCCCCCGCTCATCATCGGCAAGATGGACTGTTATTGGACCCAGCGTCCCGGTTACCGAATCACCGAGCGTGAGCTGCGCACCGTCATCTACGACCACGTCTACGTGCGGCGCACCTGGCGACAGGACAAGACAGGGCGAGCCGAGTCGTCCGTGCGGTTCCGCCACGCCTGGGAAGAAGGGCCCACCCCGGGACTGGGAATGCACCTGGGCCCCTTCTGGTACCCTGTCCCCTTCCAGGTTCCCCAAGGCGAAGGGGACACCTGAACCAAAGTTCGTGGCCACCCTCCAGGAACTCACGCCCACTCGACGTGGGCGTAGGCCTCCGTGGCCTGCTTCAAGTCCTGCATCTCCCAGGGCTTGAGCTTGCGCTCGCAGCGAACGCGAAGCCCGCTCGTCCCGAACCCCTCCGCCGCGCGAAGGACCTCCACGAACAGGCCGACGGCCTCCTCGCTCACCAGCGTCGCCTCGATGGGCACCTCCGCCGCCGGCCGCACCGTGAGCCGCCATGCGCCCTGCCGGTCGGCCTCCAAGCGCTCCAGCTTCCTCGCCAGGGAAGAGCTGGCGCAGATGCGCAGGCTCACCGGGTCCGCGTCGCGGAGCTCCAGCCACGACAAGCTCGGGAGCAGCGCCAGCCTCTCGAACGTCTCCGACCATTCCACATCAGGAGCCATGATCGCACGGCCGCCGTTCACTCCAGACTCACGCAACTCCAGTCTGCTCACGGAAGGATGCGGGCCCATGACGCGGGCCTCGCGGAAATCCATCCGGCGCATCCGTCTGATACCTCGCAGGTGTGGATGCCTGAACCACTCCGCGTGGAAGCCGGGCCCTTCGTCTCCGCCCCAATCAATCTCCCGCACCGTGCTCCACGAAGGGTCCGGCGCAGGGAAGGAAGGTCGCCTCGGCGTCTTCCGTCCCAGTTGGACAGCCACGGGGAACCCCCGCTCGAAACGCGTCCTGCCCGGTACGACGAGTGGTCCCAGGGGAGCTTCCCAGCTCAATCGATGCGCCTCGAGCAGCGCGTTGACTCGGGCCTCATCGGGAGCGGGCGAGCATTGCAGCACGATGAACTCGCCCCAGGGGTCTCCGAGGGCCGACAGCTCATCGGCCATCACCAGTCGCGCGGCATCATCGTCGAGCTGGGCGTGGACCTGGGGCAGCCACTGCTCCCGGACGCTCGCGCAGCGCCGCTCATGCTCCACCCTCCCGCCGAGCGCCGTGCTCAAGTCCCGCAGCGTGGCCTCGGCGCGCGCATCCAGGGCCGGGGGCACCCACTCACGCCCCAGGCGGATGACGAAGGCGAGCCGACCGGCGGAGTCGTTGTCCGGCGCCAATCTGGCTTGCAGCGCTTCGAGCGGCCCGACGTCGAAGGGCGGGCCCACGTGCTTGAGCGCCAGACACAGCTTCGTGAGGTTCAGCGGAGCCTGGAACGCCGGCAGTTGGGAGAGGAGCACCAGCGCGGGCCCGAACTGCGGGTTCGGGGACATCCGAAGGAGCTGGTCGAGATAATACGCCTCCGGTGTCGAGGTCCTCTGTGCCTGCGACACGAGGAGCCACGCCATGGACCTGGGCGTGTACTCCCATTCCTCGTATGGCGGCGGCCTGGCGTTGCCCTCCGCGGCGAGGCTGTTCACGACCAGGCGCCTTTCGACCTCCTCACACATCTTGACCAGGGTCGGTGAGCGACACACCCGCCAGGCGGCCAACAGGGCGCCGAGCGTCTCCTCTTCGTCGTACCGGGCAAAGGACTCCGCGGCGCGCTCCAGGTGACCGTACACGATGTCATCCACATCGCCACTCTACCGCGACACGGACACGCTCACACCCATTCCAGGTGCACCGCCGTCACCTGCGCCCGCTTCGCGCTGCAGAAGGGGCATACCCCCTACCCCTTGCACATGAAGGCGATGAGCAGTTCGTCCTTAGGCGGCACCGCCCACCCAGCCTTCACGGCAGGCCGGATCAGTCTCTCCTGCCAGGGGAACAGCCAGGAGTCGATACCGCTCCGGTGCCGCACGCTGAAGCATTCTCAGGCCGAACGCCCCCACACAGGCCTCGAGCGTGGCATCGGGGTTCGGAACGTTGGCGAGGTATGCGGCCTTCTCCGCCTCGGTCCAGTTGCGCGAAGCGACGGCGTTCCACCGGCCGTGGAGGTTGGGGATGCCGGAGAATACGCGCTGGACGGCGAGCGTCACCAGCCCGCGCAAGTAGCGCGCGTCTGGGTCATTGTCATTGGCGTGGTACTCTTCGCTCAGCGAATAGCCTTCGGGGAACTCGTCGGGCTTCGCGTAGGGCGCGGACAGCAGGAAGATCTTCTGGTGGGCGCAGGCCCCGATGAAGCTGACATAATCGACGAAGTCGTCAGGAGCCTGCCGGAAGAGCGAATTCGAGCCTTGCTCGACGGCCTGCGCCAGCGTCACGCTGAGCTGATTGCTGCGCCAGGCGTCGGCCCGCGGGTGCGGAGTCACCGAGGACGTGCACTGGGGGATGTAGTTACAGAGGCAACCCGGACCACCCTCAGCAGGGGCCAGGCACGGACCATAGGACACCGCGAACGGCCTGGAGAGGTTGCCCTCGCAGTTGATCGTCGGAGTCGTTGGGATATGGGCATGGGAAGCCCGCTTCATAGCGCACAGAACAGACGCTAAACAAGGGCACCCCAAACCCAAGCATCGCGTAGCCGCGGACACGGATTGAAAAATTTAAAGAGAGGAAGATCAGACTCTTCAAATCACGTCAATCGCGCCTCGGGTCAGGAGCAGGAACTGTCGCAGTACGGCGCGCCGTGGGGCTGCGTACAACAGACGTAGTGGGCATACGGACACGTGTTGTTGACGCAAGACAGCCGGCACAGTCCTTCTTCCGTCGAACCCGGGTCGTAGGCACATGTCGTTCCTCCGGGACACTCGCCCGTGCCGCTCTCGCACGCGAGCCCCTGCCCCTGGCTTCCGAGCGCATCCTCCGCGCCCATGCCTTCGGTACCGCACGCCATCAGCCCTGCTGCACACAGCGCCACGACAGACATCCATCGCCACATGAGAGCCTCCTTCGGGGGACCACGACACGCTTTCACGACGCCAGGGGGTGCGCCACGCTCGCGGACTCGGTGCGCTCTCCGCGCGCGGAGAGCGCGATGCTGAGCTGCGCGGCCCAGTACAACAGCATGATGGCGTAGCTGGCGCCCGGCAGCGGGCGCACGAAGAGTTTGATGGCGAGCAGTCCGTCACTCGCGGCGAACAACAGCGCGCCAGCGAACGCGGCTCGCTGCTCGAAGTGGGACAGGCCAGAGGCCCCCAGCAACGCCGTCGCTCGCCAGGACATCGTGCAGATGACGACGACGTAGGCTGTCACCGGAAGCGCCATCGCGCCCAGACTCGGCCACAGGAGCACGCTGGCGCTCACGGCCAGCAGCACGAAGGGAAGCGCCCTCACCCACTGGAGCCCGCGCATCACCGTGAGGTACGCGGCGGTGTAGCTCACATGGGCCAGCAGGAATGCGCCCAGGCCGGGAAGGAACATCCCCGGGCCCGAATCCAGCAGCACGTCGCCCAGCAGCGACAGCCCCAGCCCCGCGAACACCCACCGGGCATACCGCTCCCGGGGCGGCCACTGCCACAGCAGCAGGCAGAGCATGGGCAGCGCCTTGGTGAGCAGCCGCAGCTCGGGGCGCCCCGTGTCCAGCACGAGGAGGAAGCCCACCGCCCCCGCGACTCCGACTCCCGCGAGAATCCTCGTCCCAGCACCCGTCAGCATGGGCGGCACCTTAGCGCGGCGCCGCCCCAGGCCGGTATGCGAGCTCACCCCGTGGCGAGGGGCTCCATGCGGAACCACCGATAGCCATACCCCTCCAGCGTCACCCGATGCCGCCCCGCCTTGCCCGGCATGGAGTGCGCCTCCGACAACAGATGCACCAGCCTGGCCGGAGGCCCGCCGGGAGCGAAGCCCACCTCACAGGCCTTGCCGGACAGGTTGTGCAGCACCACCACCGTCTCGTCCTTCCAGTCGTAGCGCATCGCGAGGACATTCGGCGGCTTCACGCGCAAGAGCTTCCACTCGCCCCAGCCCAGCTCCGGGCACTCCTTGCGCATGCGCACCATGCGCTCCATCCAGTTGAGCAGGGAAGCGGGGTCCCTGCGCTGATGCTCGACGTTGACCTGGGGAAAGCCGAAGGGCGCCTTGGAGACCACCGGCCGGAAGGGCTCTGGCGCCCGGGTGAAACCTCCGTGAGGCTCGTCTGACCACTGCATGGGCGTGCGCACGCTCTGCCGCTCATGAAGGGACAGGTCCTCCCCCATGCCCAGCTCGTCCCCGTACCAGAGCACCGGCGTGCCGGGCAGCGAGAGCATCAGACTGAAGGACAGCTCCAGCCGGCGTCGGTCCCCCGAGAGCATGGGCGCCAGCCGCCTGCGCAGCCCCCGTCCATAGAGCTGCATCTTCGGCTCCGGGCCCAGCTCCGCGAACACGCGCTTCCGCGCCGCCGCGGGCAGTCGTCCCAAATCCAGCTCGTCGTGGTTGCGCAGGAAGTTCGCCCACTGCGCCAGGTGGGGCAGCCGGGGCGCGGAGCGCAGCGCCTCCGTCAGCGGCGTCGCGTCCTCCGTCACCAGCGAGAGGAAGAAGTTCTGGTTGGCGGCGAAATTGAAGACCATCTGCATCCGGTCTCCCTCCTTGCCGAAGAAGTTCATCACCTGGTCCATGGTGACGTTGGCTTCCGCCAGCAGGATGGCATCCCCGCTGCGCCACGAGAGGAACTCCCGCATCCGGCTGAGCAGCGCGTAGGGGTCCTTGATGCCGTGGTCCTTCACCCCCTTCAGCTCCACGAGGAAGGGCACCGCGTCCACCCGGAAGCCGGACACGCCCAGCTCCAGCCAGTAGCCCATCACCTTGAGCAGCTCCTCGCGCACGGCGGGATTGGCGATGTTCAGCTCGGGCTGGAAGGGGAAGAAGCGGTGGAAGTACCAGCGCTTCACCGAGGGGACGTGCGTCCAAGTGGTGTGCTGCGAGCCCGGGAAGACCATGCCCTCGTGCGCGTCGCGTGGCTTCTTGTCGGACCAGACGTAGAAGTCATGGAAGCGGCTGTCGCGGCCCTTGCACGCGTCCAGGAACCACGGATGCCGGTCGCTCGTGTGGTTGACGACCAGGTCGATGATGACGCGCATGCCGCGCTGCTTCGCCTGGTGGGTGAACTCCACGAAGTCACCCGGGGTCCCCAGCCGGGGGTCCACGCCATAGTGGTCGGTGATGTCGTAGCCGTTGTCCCGGTTGGGCGAGGGATGGAAGGGCGTCAACCACAGGCAGGTGACACCCAGGCCCGCCAGATAGTCCAGCCGACGCTGGAGGCCGACGAAGTCGCCCACGCCATCGCCGTTGCCATCCATGAACGTCTCGACGTCCAGGCAGTAGATGACCGCGTTCTTGTACCAGAGGTCCTGAATCATCTGTCTCCCTGGAGGCAGGGTGGTGATGCCGCGCGAAAGGCGACACCGCGACGGACCTCATGCGTGCGACACCTCACACTCGGCCATCAGCCAGACTCGCGCGGGCGAGAAGGCGACACCAACGTGCGCGCGCATGCTCACGCTCGGCTACCACGCCTCCCACGAGCAGTTCCCTCCCAGCGAGTTGCTCCGACTGATACAGCGCGCGGATGCCGCGGGCTTCACGGCGGCGCTCAACTCCGACCACTTCCATCCCTGGAGCGAGGCCCAGGGACACAGCGGCTTCGCCTGGAGCTGGATGGGCGCGGCCCTGGCCACCACGAAGCTGACGAGCCTGGGCGTGGTGAACGCACCGGGGCAGCGCTACCACCCCGCCATCATCGCGCAGGCGCTGGGGACGCTCGCGGAGATGTTTCCAGGGCGCGCCTGGGCGGCGCTGGGCAGCGGGCAGTTGGTCAACGAAGGCGTGACGGGAGAGCCCTGGCCGGCCAAGGACCTGCGCAACGCGCGGCTGCGGGAGTGCGTGGAGGTGATTCGCGCCCTCTTCCGGGGGGAGACGGTGACACACCGGGGCCTCGTCCGGGTGGAGGAGGCGAAGCTCTACTCACGGCCGGCCCGGCCTCCCCTGTTGGTGGGCGCGGCCATCACACCCCATACGGCGGAGTGGGTGGGGAGCTGGGCGGATGGCCTCATCACCGTGAGCAAGCCTCCCGCCGAGCTGAGGAAGATGGTGGAGGCCTTCCGTCGCGGCGGCGGTGAAGGCAAGCCGATGTTCCTCAAGGTGCAGCTCTCCTGGGCCCAGGACGAGCAGGCCGCGCTCCAGGGCGCGATGGAGCAATGGGCGCCGAACATCTTCGCCAGCTCCGTGCTCACGGACCTGCGCCGCCCCTCCCAGTTCGAGGAGCTGGCGCGCACGGTCCAGCCCAAGGATTTGGAGGGCCACGTGCGCGTGTCCGCCAGCCTCCAGCGGCACGTGGACTGGCTGGCCCAGGATGTGGAGCTGGGGTTCAGCCACCTGTATCTGCACAACGTCAATCGCTGGCAGGAGCCGTTCATCGACGCCTTCGCCGCGAAGGTCCTCCCAGCGCTCCTCTGAACCTCCGCCACTGACGGAGGCGGGCTTCACTCGCGCTGACACCCCTGTGGAGATCCACGACAGGAGTGTCAGGCGACCCACGATTTTCATCGCTCCCGAGGCATGGGGGAGCCCCCCCCCGCGGACGTCAGCGAGGCGCTACCAGAGCATGCGCCAGCCTACGCCCAGCGTGAGGTACTGCTGCTGCTCGTCCGTTTCGTAGGTGTAGTTGTAGAGGTTCCGGTGGAGCCGCGCGTCGAGGGACAGGCGCAGCCAGTCCGCGGGGCGCACCTCCAGCTCCCCGCCCAGGGAGTAGCCCAGGTTGACGACGGAGCCGTGGTTGTAGCTCACGCCGAAGAGGGCCGCGGGCTGGACGCCGCCGAGGTCGACGCCCAAGCGCGCCAGCCCACCGACCTGGAACAGGGGCTTGTTCATCAGGTTGTACAAGTGCTCCCCGCGATCGAGCGTGACCACCATCCGGGAGCCCGCCTTCGCGTAGATGGCTGCCTCCGGCCCCACGGAGAAGTAGCGACCCAGGTGCTTGAGCAGGTGCAGCCGAACGCCCACGCCGCCATGCTCCTCCCCCTCGATGTCCTCGCTGCTGAACGCCGCGCCCACGCTCACGCCCAGCTCCAGGTCCGGGGGACGGGGTGCCTCCTGTGCCCACGCACTTCCTGCCACCAGCAGCACGCCCACGAAAAACGCCTTCATCTTGAATCCTTCCACGAACTCCGGCCCAGACCGTGGAAGGACATTTCAAGGCGCATGCCACGCCCCCGGCACGGGTGTTGTTCCGTGCCGGGGGCGAGCCATCACAAGACCTTGGCGAAGGTGATGGTCCCGGCTCCGCTGGTGAACGTCACGCCCTGCGCGGAGACGCAGTTGTCGATGTCGGTCGTGAGGAGGGCCACGGTGATGACGATGGTCGCGCCGTTGAACTTCCCACTGCTCAGCGTGCCCGTATAGACGACGACGGCCCCCCCGGGACGGACATCGATGGTGGCGGTGACCGACGCGTTGCTCTTGGTGTTGTCATTCCAGGTGATGACCGCGTCGAAGGATGAGTCTCCCGTCAGGCAGCTCAGGGTGCCGCTGCCGGTGGCGGTGAAGGTGCCGGAGGGCAAGGTCAGCGGCACACCGACGCAGGGCCCGAAGCTGCCCATCGCCGTCGCTGATATCTGCTGGGCCTCCAGCTTGATGCCCGGATTGTACGTCGCGGCGATGGTGCCAGGGCACTCCAGCGCCACGAGTTGCGCACTCGCCGGATTGGCGAAGAGGACGACTCCGAGCGCAAGCACAAAAAAGCAAGTGATTGACTGCGCACGACCACCGAAGTGACTGGACATGAGATGAGGCTCCCTCGCCCGCGGATGAACTTGTCTGACTGATGCGAGCGATATGTATTTGCGGGAAGTGATTGCGATGGTTCAACCCATCCCCACCACCCACCCACACGACTGAACAGCCTCATCGTACGTTCGTCCGATGAGGCGCCCCGCAATCCCAACTCAATTCAATCCGACAGCCTCCATGGACAGCCGCCGACGCGATTCCTCACTCCGGCTTGGGTCTGCCCTGGGCTCCCGGGCCACTCTCGCGGGAGGACGGATGCGAGCCCGCATGGGCCTGTTGCCCCTGGGTCCCTCGCCGTCGCCGTCGCCGTCGTCGCTTCACCGCGGCGCTCCCCGATGGGGCCCGCAGCTCCCGGAGCACCACCGCGCGCGCGCCTGGGTCCAGTCGCAGCTCCTGGAAGAGCGCCTGCGCCTGCTGCGTGCCGTGCGGGTGACGCAGCGCCTCCGCGAGCCGCTCGACGACATCGATTCGCAGCGCCACGGAGCCCAGCACCTCGTACCCGAAGGCTCGCGCCTCCCGAGGGCCGAACGCGGAGGACTCCAGGGTGACGTCTCCGGGCACGCCCTTGGGCACGGGCTTCTGGAGGAACAGCGCCGTCAGCATGCTGCGCCGCTCCATCGCCTGCGGGGCGAGCGCGTCGACCACGTAGAAGTAGCGGCGGCCCTCGCGGACTCCCAGCGACCTCAGGCGCTCCTTTGACTCCTCATCCATCAGGCCCCACTGCTCCCAGGCCTCGGCCAGGGTAATCACCCCCACCCCCTCCGCCAGGCGGTAGGAGAGGCCCCGCGTCACGGGAGAGCGCCCCGCGCCGGTGAGGGACTCAGCGGGAAAGCCTCCCATCGCCTCGGTGACCAGGTCTCTCGCCAACGCTTGCAACCGTCGCTCGAGCCGCCGTCGCGCGCCGCCTGTCCAGACCTCCGGCTCCGCCAGCGCGAGCTGCGGCGAGCGACGGTCCGTGCCACGCACCAGTCGCGCCAGGGGCTGGCCCTCGAAGGAGATGCCGCCCAGCGCATCCACCTCGAACGTCTCGTGCGTGGCGTCGACGACGCGCTGGACGAACTGCTCCTCCGTCATCGCTCCACCGTCCGCGCCCGACACCTCGCCCAGCAGCAGCCCCAGCTTGGCGAAGGGACTGTCGGAGCCGCTCGCGGCGGGCGTCGTCGAGGTCCTCACGAAGCGACGGGCGCTCCTGCGCGCGGCCCGCTGCACGAAGCGCTCGACGAGGCGCTCATGCAGCGCGTCCCCCAACGCGTCCTCGATGTGGCGCGTGCGCTCCTGCCACTGCTCGGCGTCATGCAGCCAGGACGAGCGCTGACTGATGTACGTCCAGATGCGGATGGCGGCCAGCCGGTCCATCAGCGTGTGGAGGTCTCCCGACACGTCGTCGAGCGGCGATACCTGCTTGCCGAGCCACGTCGGGTCCAACGTCCCATCCCCCGCGGAGAGCTGGAGGAACGTCTCCCGCAGCAGCCCGACGTGCTGGCCGAACAGGCCCTTGCGGAAGTCGGGAATCTGGCAGACCTGCCACAGCAGCTCGACTGTCGCGCGGTCCGTCACCAGGTCCCGGACGGCGGGAATCTGGGAGAGGTCCTTGAGCGCATCGAAGTCATCCGCGCGATCCACCCTGACGAAGGCGTTGTGGCGGGGCGCACGGCACAGCGAGTCGAGCAGGGCCTCGGGGCTGTCGAAGTCCAGCTCGGCGTTGCGCCAGATGAGGCTGCGCACGGCGGGGAACTGGTGGGTCTCGATGGAGGTGACCACCCGGGGAGACAGCTCCGACAGCGTGTTCAGCGTGCCGAAGCTGCCGTCGTTCAGGTGGCGACCCGCGCGGCCGGCGATTTGAGCCAGCTCATCCGAGAAGAGGTCTCGCTGCTCGGCGCCGTCGTACTTGGACAGCGCGGCGAAGGCCACGTGGTTGAGGTCCAGGTTCAACCCCATGCCAATGGCATCCGTGGCCACCAGGTACTGCACCTCTCCGGATTGGTACATCGCCACCTGGGCATTGCGGGTCCGGGGCGAGAGCGCGCCCAGCACCACGGCCACTCCGCCTCGCAGCCTGCGGAGCGACTCGGCCAGCTCGTACACTCGGTCCGCCGAGAAGGCGACGACGGCCGAGCGCGGCGGCAGGCTCTTCAGGGAGCGTCGCCCGGCATACCGGAGCTGCGACAGGCGGGTGGCGCGCTTCACCGAGGCGTGGGGGATGAGCGACTGGAGCATCGGCCGCATCGTGTCCGCGCCGAGGAACCAGGTCTCCTTGCGTCCCCGCGCATGCAGCAGGCGGTCGGTGAAGACATGGCCGCGCTCACGGTGGGCGGCGAGCTGGATTTCATCCACGGCGAGGAAGTCGACCTCGCGGTCCAGCGGCATCGCCTCGACGGTGCAGATCCAATAGTCGGGGCGTGGAGGAAGTCGCTTCTCCTCGCCCGTCATCAAGGCCACCCGCCCCTCGCCCACCCGGGCGGTCACCCGGTCGTAGACCTCACGGGCGAGCAAGCGCAGCGGCAACCCCATCATCCCCGAGTCGTGTTCGAGCATGCGCTCGATGGCCCGGTGGGTCTTCCCCGTGTTCGTGGGCCCCAGCTCCGCCACGACGATGGCGGCCGAGCGGCTGGGCGGACTCGAGTTCATTGGGGGCAGTCTAACCTCAGGAGGGGCCCTGCGCCGCAGCCCGCGCCCGCGCCATGGACGTCACCCGAGGAAGCCTCCTAGCTTGCGGCCCATGACCCATCCCGTCAGAGACACACTCCTCGGGCAGCTCGACATCGCGTGGGCGCTCACCTGGTACCATCTCGAGGGCCTGACGACGGAGGAGTGCCTGCGCCGTCCGGGCCCCGTGGGCCTCCATGTGCGGCAGGGCGAGGACGGACTGTGGCGCGCGGAGTGGCCCGAGCACGAGGGCTATGACCTGGGGCCCGCGAGCGTGGCGTGGCTGACGTGGCACCTGGGCTTCTGGTGGTCCATGGTGCTCAACCACTCGTTCGGCGATGCGACGCTGACGCGAGAGGCCGTGTCCTGGCCCGGCACCGCCGAGGAAGTCCGCGCCTGGATTGCGCGGCTGCACGGCGAATGGCGGGGACACCTTGAGCGGCTCGGCGACGAGGACCTGCGCTCCACGGAGCGAACCCGCTGGCCGCTTCAGGGCAAGCCCTTCGGCGACATCGTCGGCTGGGCCTCGCTCGAACTGATGAAGAACGCGGCGGAGCTGGGCTATGCGCGCTTCGTCCTCGCGGCGTCCAGGAATCCCTAGCGCGCGTCCCGCACGCTGTCTGCCATTGAGCCAGTCCGACGAATGACTGCCCTCCTCGCGTCCCGGTCCTCCCCTCGGCGAGGGCCGGGGCGCTGTTGCCGCGGCATGGTCAGTTCCGGACCGCGGCGTGCTCGGTGGCCCAGTTGAGGGCGAGGTCCGCGACGGCCTCCCAGCCCGGCTGCGCCACGGTGTAGTGCGAGCGGCCCTTGAGCTCCACGTACTCCGTCACCGCCTTGGACTTCGCGTAGCGCTTCACGTTCTCCCGCTGGATGCTGGCGGGGAGGATGATGTCCGAGTCGCCCGAGAGGAACAGCAGCGGGGCGCGCTCGTCGTTCTTCAGATTCACGGTGACTTCGGAGTTCAGCGTCAGGTTGGCGAGGGCGCCCTGGAACAGCGCGCGGCCCGAGCCCGGCACGTACTGCGTGCGGTACACCTCGTCCGACTCCTCCTGCGTCAGCGTGTTGGTGAAGGCGTAGTGGAACTGCTCGGGCGTCATCGGCGCGGGGCGGTTGACGTTGGCGGGGTTGAGCAGCGTGGACGCCGTCGACTTGATGGTGGTGAACGGCAGCGTGTAGACGCCCTTCACCGGCGCGGAGTGGATGGCGACGCCCGCGGCGCCCACGCCCCTGTCGAGCAGCATCTGCACGAAGGCGCCGCCGAAGGAGTGGCCCATGAGGATGGGCGGGGTGGGCAGCGCGCGGATGATGCGCTCGTAGTGGTCCACAATCTGCTTCACGCGCAGGTTCTCCAGCGGCGTCGGGTCCTTCTGGAGCGCCTCCACGCCCACCTCCAGGCCGGGCCAGGACGGGGCGATGACGCGGTAGCCGGCCTTCGTGAAGCGGTCCATCCACCCCTGCCAGCT